>ERZ780166.34-NODE-34-length-123211-cov-9.856978_pt1 | contig 123211 bp, 130 predicted proteins | sample MGYA00511366_ERZ780166 | MGnify/ENA primary metagenome ERZ780166 (study PRJEB29588, sample SAMEA2162231) | human gut metagenome | biome: human gut; feature: human-associated habitat; material: faeces | place: Denmark | collected 2008/2010 ...
CTATACCGGCATATAAGAACATCTAAAGAGATAATTAGAAATCTATTAAATGATTCATTTAAATATTAAAGAAGATAATGTTTTATCAGATATTTTCTATAATTATTATGGCGAGGATATTAAGATTTCTTTATATTGCTCACTATATCAATTTGATTCACAAAATCATGGATGGAAGATATTTCCCTTTGAAACTACTTTAAAAGAAGCATAAATGATTTAGAATGTAAGAAGAAAGGTATATATGATTATGGTTAAAGAATATCTAAAGAAGTATAAATATTGTAAAAATAAACGTTATGATACATTAGCAGGAACATTATCCTTTTTCTTTATTTTGTCATTTGTACCACTTTTATATTTGTGCTTAAATCTATACGTAAAGATTGGTACAAGATTTAATTTAGAGATTGAACTGCCAAGTGTAATTCAAAACTATATATCATTTGATCTAAATGCCGGCGTTTCTATTTTCTTTATACTAACAACTATATATTCCGCATCGAAGTTTTTTACTCAATTAAGAAAAACAGGTGAAATTGTTTATGATATAAAAAAGCCTAGAGTAACAATTAAAACACAAGTATTATCGTGTGTTTTGGTTATTATGCTAATGGTAATTGTATCGGCAGGCTTGTTATTGATAAGCCTTTGTAATACATTTTTAAAATATTCATGGGCTAAAGCTTTAGTTACTATTTTGACATACTTAGTATTTTTATTGATGCTTTATGGCTTTTTATGTCTGATAAATAAAACGGCTTGTCAGCTTGATGTTCGTATTAGGGAGTTAAATAAAGGAATTGTTTTTTCACTTATTTATGTAACAATTGTATCAGCGATATTTATTGTGTATGTGACAAGCTTTGCTAATTTTGAAAAACTATATGGTGTTTTTTCAACTATTGTAATTGCTTTTTTATACGTATTTTTAATGATGAAGGGAATTGTAATGGGAATTATTAGTAATGAAAAAAGGTTAAAAAATAAATAAAATTTTAAAATAAAGGTTAAATAAAAGTCAAAGTATGTTATAATGAAGAAGAATTTAAGGAGGCTTATATATGGCAAAAACAGGAAAAACAGGTGGTTTAGGTTTCGGTGCATATTTAGCATTAGTATTGAATGCAGTAGCATGGCTTTTGAAGGTTATTTGTGACCAATTTAATATTAATTGGACAATCAATGGCTATAAGATTCCAACTTTATTGACTGACATATCATCTTTAGTTTTAACTATAGTAGCATTAATCGTGGCTCATGATTATGCATCAAGACAAACAATGTTTTGGCGTGTATTATATTGGGTTATAGCGATTCTAACAATTTGTGCTATTTTATTTGGCGTTGGTAAAAATTTTGTTACTTTTAAGTAAAAATTATATGATGAGTATTTGTTTTCGAAAGTTCATTTATAAAATATTTGCTTGTCAAGAAAAAATACTTGACAAGCAAATATTTTATGGTATAATTGTACCGTAAAATTGATAAAGGAGTGAATTATTTTATGGCAGTTAAAATTAGATTACAAAGATTTGGTGCTCACAAGAACCCTCAATATCGTATCGTTGCATGCGATTCTAAGAGCCCTCGTGATGGAAGATTCCTAGAAGTTTTAGGTACTTATAATCCAGTTGCTAACCCAGCTATCGTTAATGTAAACGAGGAAGCTACAGCTAAGTGGTTAAACAATGGTGCTCAACCTACTCAAACTGTAAAGAATATTCTTAAAAGCATTAAGTCTACTAAGTAATTAGTGGAGGTGCAAAATGGGAAATTTTGAAGCTTTAATTCAAAACTTAATCCAACCACTATTATCTTTTCCGCAAGAACTAGAGGTTCTAAATCTTGGCGAAAGTGATGGATTTTATACCTATTGCGCGAAGGTTAGCGAGGCTGATCTTGGTCGTGTTATTGGCAAAAACGGACATATTGCTCAAGCAATTAGAACTATTTTATATGCAATGGCTTCTAAGGAAGGCGTAAAGGTTCGTTTAAATATTGAATCAAAGTAGAATTAATTCTACAAACTAAACTCTCAGCTAATGAGAGTTTTTTTGTACAAAAAAATAATTATTACATAAATGATGTAATAATTAGTGTTATAATAGTTTCAAAAGGAGTCGGATAACTATGGATTTTTTAGAAGGATATATCATTTGTCCTAACAAAGTTAAAATGGATATTTTAGAAAAATTGAATCAGGATAATAATTTTTTTAACTATAGCTTTATGACATTAGAGGATTTAAAAAGAAGATTAACCTTTAAAGTTAAGCAAAATGCTGTTTTAAAGCTTTCTGACCATTACAATATAAAGCCAGAAATTGCAGATGCTTATATTAATGCTCTTTTAATGCTTAATGGAAGCTATGATTCAAAAAAAGGACTTTTTTTAAAGGAAATATATGATTTCTTATTAAATTCTAATTTAATTGAGACGGATATTATATTTATTAATAGTATCAAGAATCATAATTTTACATTTGTAGGCTATGATGATTCTTTAGAGCTTAAGTATGTTATTTCATTACTTACGGATGCTAAAGTTGATGTTATTTATCCTTTTGCAACTCTTAATTTGCTGCATTTATCCTGTCATTATTTTCCCATAATTGAAGATGAGGTTGCCTATGTGTTTAGGCAAATCATAAAATTAATACAAAAGGGGATAAATTTAAACGATATTAAAATTTGCAATTTAGATTCAGATTATAATTTTGTAATAAAAAAATATCTAGAAGCTTATAAAATTCCTCTTGAACTACCTCAAAATAAAGAAATAGAAAGTACGAATATTTATCATGATTTTATAAATCATATTAAGGACGGAAAAAAATACCAAGAAATTGTGGAATTATTAAAAAGTAATGATAATACTATTTTAAATAAGTTGATAGAAGTAATTAATGCTTATAAGCTTTATGATAATGATCCAAAAGATGATTTAAAATATTGGCCTTATTTGGCTAAAAAGATATCATTTGACTCTTCTAAATATGATAATACTATTGAACTTATTGACATGGATGAGCTTGATTTTAATAAGAATAAATATGTATTTTTACTTAATTTTAATCTTGATGCTTGTAAGGTAATTAAGGATGAAAGATTTATTCTTGATGAAGAAGCTCAAGCTTTAGGACTGGATACAACCAAAAGTATTAATGAATGGACAAAGGCTAAACTTTGTGCAAGTTTGAATCAAAATCCTAATATAACGATTACCTATTCTTCAATGCATAGTTTTAAGGCTAATAATCCATCACCATTAATTGATGAATTAAATATTGAAAAAATAAAGCATAATGATTATGAAGTTGGGTATAACAAGGTTATAGATGATCTTTATATGGCTAAAAAATTAGATGACTATATTAAATATAATGAAAAAAATGAAATTTTATTCAAATATTATTATGATGGCTTAGGGTATAATTCCTATGATAATAAATATAAGGGATTAAATAAAGAAGTATTTCATAATAAGATAAGAAAACCTTTTACCCTATCATATACTGATATTCATAATTATTTTCAATGTCCATTTAAGTACTATTGTCAAAAAATTTTAAGAATTGATACCTTTACACCAACTTTAGATGCGATGCTTGGAAGCTTTGCACACGCTATTTTAGAGGATTTTGAAAATGAAAATGATTCATTCGATTTTGAAGTGTCTTCCAAATTGAGGTTCGAAGACGAAAAAAATAAGGCTCTTGAGGAACGATTATATGAATTTAGTGCTAAGGATATCTTTTATTTTAACAAAATGAAAGAACATATTAAACTGGTGATTGAAGAAATTAAAGCTCATAAAAATCATACCTCCTTAAATAATACTTTATGTGAAAAGAAGATGGATGTATCACTTTATGATGGCAATTTAATCTTTAAAGGCTTTATCGATAAACTTTGGTATTCATCTGACAAAAGCTATGTAGCTATTATTGATTATAAAACAGGTAAGGATAAGGAATCCCTTGATAATCTAATTTATGGTGAAAATCTTCAACTTCCGGTTTATATTTATCTACTTAAAAATGATAGTGAATTTAAACATGCTAATTTAGTAGGCTTTTATCTTCAAAAAATAAATATTGTCCTCCCTAAAAAAGGTGATGGATCTTTGGAAGAACAAATTCAAAAGAATTTAAGGCTTGAGGGGTATACTCATCCGGATTATGTTGACTATATTGATGACAATCGTGGTGAATATTTAAAAAATTATAAAGAAAATAAGGATACATCAGTTTCTAAAAGTAGTAAGATTTTTAATGATAAGGATGTAGAAGATTTATTTGAGCTGGTATCTAAAAAGGTTGATGAGGCTTATAATGGCATCATGAATGCTAATTTTGATATTACAGCAAAAAGAATTGATGGAGTAAATATTAGTTGTGAGTATTGTCCTTTTGTGGATTGTTGCTACAAAACGGATAAGGATATTGTTGAACTTAAAGGAAAAAAGTGGAAGGAGGAAGATGAAAATGCCAATGAATGACATGCAGTATCTTGCGGCATATGGTGATTTTGATAAGGATGTTTTAGTATCAGCTGGTGCTGGTTCTGGTAAAACTCAGGTTTTAACTAGTCGTGTTACTAACTTAATTGAAAAGGGTGTAAAACCAACAGAACTTTTAGTTTTAACATTTACTAATGCTGCTGCTGCGGAAATGAAGAGTCGTGTTAGAGGCATGCTTAGTGAAAGGCAAGATTTAAGAGATTCTATTTCCTTACTTGAACAGGCCTATATTACAACATTTGATTCATTTAATCTTTCAATGTGTAAGAAATACTTTTATGCCTTAAATGTTTCACCTAATATAGGTATTTGTGATGCATCATCAATGAAAATTAAAAAAATTGAAATTATTGATGACATTTTAAATGAGCTTTATGAAGCCCATGATGATGCTCTTGAGGATTATTTGAATAATTTTACTGATAAAAGAGACGATATTTTAAAGGATAATCTTTTAATTCTTATAAATGGTCTTGATAAACTTGATGATTCTTTAGACTATTTAAAGCACTATAATGAAAAATTCTTTTCAGATGATTTTTTCGTAAAAATTAAAGATGATTATCTTAAACTATGCTTAAACTATAAAGAAAAGGCTGTAAAAATATTAGAGGATTTAATGTCTAGCACTGATTCAGTTAAAAGTCATAAGCAAATTCAAGAAATTATTGATACCTATTTAAAAAATAATTATGAAGGAATCAAGGAAGCGGCTTTAATGTCACTTCCAAGAAAGGGTAAAAATGATGATGAATCATTTTCGCTTTTAAAGTTAAAATTAAAAAAAGAGGTTCAAGATCCCCTTTCTTCCCTTACAAGGTATGAATCCTTAGATGATGCTATAAATAAATATTTATTATCAAAAAAATCAATTAATTTATTTATTAATATTTTAATTAAATATTATGAAAGAATAGAAGAATACTCCTCTCAAACTGGCTTATACGAATTCAATGATATTCAAAAGCTTGCAATAAGGCTTGTTAAAAATAATCCAGATATAAGAGAAGAAATGAAAAAACAGTTTAAGTATATATTGATTGATGAATATCAAGATACTTCAGATTTACAGGAAATATTTATAAGTTATTTTAAGAACAACAATCGTTTTATGGTTGGTGATATTAAACAGTCAATTTATCGTTTTAGAAATGCTAATCCTAATATCTTTAAACAAAAATATGAAAACTATTATCCTATTACGAAGGATAATTATCCTTCGTTACAGGAAACATTTAAAAACGCACCTGGCTATTTAATTGATATGAATCAAAATTTCCGTTCAAGAGCAGAGGTTCTTTTAGATATTAACAACATGTTTTCACTTTTAATGACTAAAGAGGTTGGTGATGCAGAATATGCTAAATCTCACCAAATGAAATTTGGTCTTACTGTTTATAATAACCAAGCATGTAGTGATGAAAAAGGCTTTAGTAGTGATTTTATTTATTATCCTTATAATAAAGAAAAAAAGATTGACCGTGCTTATTATGAGGGCTATATTATAGCTTCCGATATTAAAAGTAAGCTTGGAAACTATATGGTATTTAATAAGGATTTAAAGGGCTTTAGGCCGGCAACCTATGATGATTTTTGTATTATTCTTGATAGGAAGGATCATTTTGAGATTTTTAAAAGAGTTCTTGAGGCTAATAATATACCAGTTGTAATTTATGCCGATAGTACTGTTTCTGATTCCTATCCAGCAATGGTTATTTTAAATATTTTGCATCTTATAAGCTATCATTATTTAGCAAAATTTACTAGTGATTATTATCACGCCCTTACGAGCGTTTTAAGATCCTTTATTTGTCAAAAAAGCGATGAGGAAATTTTTGAGATTGTATCAAATAGAAATTTAGACAATGAAATTTCAAGGAATGCAAGAAGCTTATCTTATCTTGTAGATACAACTGATTGTGCAAGTATTTTAAATAAGGCTTTGGAGATGTTTGGATTTTATTCTAAAGTTAAGCTTGTATCAAATATTAACGATGCTCTTCATGCTGTAGAATATATTTCTAATAAACTTGGTGAATTAGCTAAGATGGGCTATAATTTTACTAAAATAGTAGAAGAACTGGATATCCTTATAAAAAATGGTGAGGATGCTAAATATTCAATGGACGTTTCTACATCCCACGGAGTTAAAATGATGAATATTCATAAATCTAAGGGTCTTGAATATCCTATTTGCTATTTTGCAGATTTTAATCATGCCTATAATAAATCAAATGTAAAAGCAGGTACAGGCTTTGATTTGAAATATGGAATTTATATGCCTATTAATGATGAAGGTATTGATGATACGATGATTAAAGCCTTATATAAGGACACATGGGTAAGAGAAACAGTTTCAGAAAGACTAAGATTATTTTATGTAGCTCTTACTAGAGCTCGGGAAAAAATGATTTTTATTCGAGATATTACTAATTCTGATGACTCTAAGGATACTCAAAGTCAATCGTCATTTGGTCAATATTTTGATTATATTGAGGCTAAGGCTCCAAATATTATAAAGAATAGGATTGATTTAACAGAAGATTATTTTTCTGGCTTAGATGTTAAGGCAATTGAAGGTCATTTTTATTCTTTAGGCCTTAAAAACAATGACGAAATAAAATATGAGTCACTTAATTTGGATATTAAAGAAATAAAAAATGATCATATTTCTAAGCGTATGAATAAGTTGTCAAATAAGCATTTAGATACAATGCTTGAAAATGGTCTTAATTATCACTATATCTTAGAAATGCTTGATTTTAAGAGGCCATTTGAATCTTTAAATGAAATGAATATTGATTTAAGTAGTAAAAAAATTATTGAAAATGTTTTGAAAATGGATTTGATGAAAAATATTTCGCATGCTAAAACTTTACATGAATATGAGTTTTCTAGTATAATAGAAAATAAGGCATATCATGGAATTATTGACTTGCTTGTAATTTATGATGATTACATCGATATTATTGATTATAAGCTTAAAAATTTTGATGATGAAGCATATGATAGACAATTAGGACTATATAAGGCTTATGTTAAAAGTAAAACTAATAAACCAGTTAAATGTCATTTGCTATCTATCATAGATGCCAAATCACGTGAAGTTGAGGTATGAAAATGAATTATTATCGTATTGGTAAAATATTAAATACTCATGGTCTTAAGGGGGACCTTAAGATTATGGTTGTATCGGATTTTGAAAGATTTAATGTTAAGGATAAGGTTTATTTATACTATAAGGACGAATATATTCCTTTAGTTGTAAAAAAAAGAACGGATTATCCACCTCATATTCTTGTTCGCTTTGAAGGACTTGAGGATATTAATCTTGTTGAAAAGTATAAAGGATATGAACTATTTATTAGTGAAGATGAACAACAACCACTTGATGATGGTGAATATTATTTTCACGAATTAATTGGCCTTGATGCTTACAATGATAGAGCTGATTATAAAGGTAAGGTTATAGATGTAAGAGAAGTACCTCAAGGCTATTTACTTGTAATTAAAATGGAAAATGGGAAAAAAGCTTTAGTTCCTTTTCGCGATGAATTTATTGGTAAGGTTACTAAAGAAAGAGTCATTATTAAAGAGATAGAGGGGCTTTTCTAATGAAAATAACGATTGTAACTTTATTTCCTCATATGTTTGATGGCTTTTTAAGTGAATCAATAATTAAAAGAACAATTGATAAGGGCTTAATTGAATTTAAAATTGTTGATTTAAGAGAATACTCACTTGATAAGCATCATCATGTTGATGATACTCCTTATGGTGGAGGAGCTGGTATGGTTTTGAAATGTGATATTATGGACCGTTGCTTAGAGGCGAATAAAGCATTAAATTCGCACATTTGTCTTATGACCCCTCAAGGACATCAATATAAACAAGAGGACGCTAGAAGACTTAGTATGCTTGATGATATAATTCTTGTTTGTGGTCATTATGAGGGCTTTGATGAAAGAATAAGAGATTATGTTGATGAAGAGATTTCGATTGGAGATTTTGTCTTAACCGGAGGGGAACTTCCTTCAATGATAATTTCTGATAGTATTACAAGACTTCTTGATGGAGCTATTTTAAAGGATTCCTATGAAGGAGATTCATATTCTAATGGACTTTTAGAATATCCTCAATATACGAGACCTCAAAGCTATAAGGGAAAAGAAGTTCCATTTGTTTTACAAAATGGAAATCATAAGGAAATTAATAGATGGCGTCAAAAAGAATCTTTAAGAAGGACTTATTTAAGAAGACCTGATTTGCTTGAAAAATATCAAATGACAAAGGATGATTACAAGCTACTTGATGAAATCAAGTCAGAAGAAGAAAAATAAACTAAATTCATTAATTGATTAAAATAGATAAATAAACGTTGATTTTATTTTAAAAACATTTCACAATTAACAAATGAAATGGGGTGATTGCAATGAGGAAAGATTTTATCAAGTCTATTTTTTTAAAAAATAAAATATTATTGTTTTTTTACTGCTTAATTGAACTAATTTTTGTATCATCAGAAGTAGCTATTGCCTATGTTTTACAAAAGGTCATTGATTTAATAAATAATTATAGCGTAAATAATTTGTTAATAGTTATTATTTTAGCAATATCATCGATTTTTATTTTTTTCATTTCTTCATATATAACTAGCCTACTTAAGGCTAAAATTATTCAAAAGTTTAAAGATAATCTTTATGATGATATATATAATAAAACTATAAATTCTAGTTTTGATTCTTTAAACAGTAATAATAATTCATTTTATATATCACTTGTTGTAAATGATGTATCTTCATTAGTTGAAAATTATTTAAAATCAATATTAAGTTTTCTTGGGGCAGTATTTTTATTTATTTTATCAATTGTTTATCTTATCTATATCTCACCAATTATTGCTATATTAATATTTTTAACTTCAGTTGTTATTTCCTTATTTCCGTTATTATGCTCTAAAAGATTACAACAAAAAAACAAAAACATATATCTAGTCAAGAAATTTTTACTGATAAAATAACAGATTTTTTTCAATTTATTTCACTAATTAAAATTTATAAAATATATGACTATGAGAAAAAGAACTTGATGAAAAAAACAACAAATATGAATACATGTGAAGCAAAGTTTAAAATTAGCTCAGAACTCATAAAAATAATTACAATTGCATTATCATATCTTGCCCAAATAACAGTGTTTATTGTTGGAGCAATTTTGGCAGTAAATAATATGATTAAAATATCTTCATTGGTTGCGTCAATTCAAGTATCTGGTTATGTTGTATCGACTATTACAACTATTATTGTTTCATTTGAAATGATTATAGCCTCTAAGCCAGTAAGAGAAAGAATTAACTGTTTTTTTAAGGATGAAGATAGAACAAAAAGTAATTGTATAATTGATAATTATGATATTAAAATAAGTAATCTATACTTTAAATATGAAAACAAAATAATTTTTAATAATTTTACTATTAATATTAGTTATGGTAAAAAAGTTTTAGTATTAGGTGAATCAGGCTGTGGTAAAACAACATTATTAAAAATATTATTAGGAATTAATACTAAATTTGATGGTTCTATTAAATATGGTAATATAGATATAAGAGATATAAATGATTCATTATATGATTTTTGTCTTTTAGTTCCTCAAGAAAATATGATATTTCATGATACAATTAAAAATAATATTTTACTTGGAGCAAGCATTGATCTCAATGAATTAAATAAAATAATAGAATTTACAGGATTATCTGATCTTGTTAAAAATTGTGAAAATGGTATTGATACAATGATTAAAGATAATGGAAAAAACATATCAGGTGGTGAACGTCAAAAAATAGGACTAGCAAGAGCATTGATTAGAAAACCAAAAATTCTTTTTTTAGATGAATCATTTTCGGCCATTGATAAAGATTCAACAATTACAATAAAAGATAAGCTCTTCGATTTGCCTATAACAATAATTGAAGTCTCACATCATAATTATGAACTATCAAAATATGATTTTATTATTGATTTAAATAAAATTGATTAAATATAAGATGACATAATTGTATTAAAAACAAAAGTTTAGAAAAAAGAATAAAATAATTTATTTAAAATAGCTATAATTTCATAACTTTAGAAAGTCAAAAATTTAGTGTAAAAATAGCTAATTTTTTGACTTTTCTTTTACACATAATTGTTATATAATGAGCTTGAAATTAATAAATGACGGTACTACTTCTAAATCACATAGAAGAGGTGATGTTTATGATTAAACATAAAGTCCTCCACTATGTAATGGAGGATTACTCTAAATGTTAAGCTTTATAGCTACAATTTTAAGTATTGTAATTTCAGTATTTAGAATTGTTAAATACATTTCAACAAATAAACTAAATTATAAAAAAACAATTGACACTATAATGTCTTTATGGTAAAATACAAAAGGCTAGAAAGTTAGTCAAGGCACATTATTCCGCTGAAGAGACAACGCTTCATGAATTTTGGGTGATAAGGAGCGTGAAAATTATGGCAAAGGGTCAAGCATTAATCAATGAAATTACTGCACAATACCTAAAGCAAGATGTACCAGCATTCCGTCCAGGTGACAATGTTAAGGTATATGTTAAAATTGTAGAAGGAGATACTCATCGTATCCAAGTTTTCGAAGGTTTAGTAATTAAGCGTCAAGGTGGAGGTATTTCTGAGACTTTCACTGTTCGTAAGATTTCTTACGGTATTGGTGTTGAACGTACATTCCCTGTACATGCACCAATCATTGACAAGATTGAGGTTACTCGTCTTGGTAAGGTTCGTAGAGCTAAGTTACATTATATTCGTACACTTTCTGCAAAAGCATCTCGTATCAAAGAACGTCGATAATGAGATTATGGATCAGGTTTATTCCTGGTCCTTTTTTGTTTACTTGCAAAGTGACTCTTTTTAGAGTATAATGATTTCGAATTTAAATGGAAAAGAGATGATTTTGTGAAGCTAAAGAGAAAAATAAAACCTCAATTTCTAATAATTATATCATTTTTATGTGTTATATTAGCAGGAACACTTTGTTTATTGCTTCCGATTTCAACAACAAATAGAAAAGGCCTTTCCTTCTTAGATGCCCTTTTTCTTTCAACATCATCAACTTGTGTTACAGGTCTTTCAACTATAGCAGTTGGACAGACATTATCTACATTTGGTCATCTTATTGTTTTGATATTAATTGAAATAGGCGGTCTTTCCTTTTTAACCTTAGTATCATTTATTTATTCTCTTGTTGGAGCTAAGATTGGTGTTTCTAGTAGGTTATTAATGAAAGAAACCTTAAATCAAGATACTAGTAGAGGAATTGTCCAACTTGTAAAAAAGGTTGTACCCTTGGCATTAATTATTCAAGCAATTGGTGCCTTATTATTATTTTTTATTTTTAGATTTAAGTATGATTATAGTTTTCTTACATCTTTAAAATATGGATTGTTCCATTCGGTATCAGCATTTAATAATGCAGGTATTGATATGTTTGAAAATGAATTACCTTCTTTAATGCCATATACGAATGATGTTATGCTTAATATTATTATCATGGTTCTAATTACTTTAGGTGGGCTTGGCTTTATTGTTATTATCGATGTTTTATCAAAAAGAAGATGGTATAAGCTTCAGCTTCATACTAAAGTTGTTTTAATTGTTACCTTTATTATATTAATAACAGGAGCCTTAGGCTATAAGCTTTTCTTTCATTTATCAGGTGATGATATAACCTGGCTTCAAGCATTTTTCCAAAGTGTTACAACAAGAACAGCGGGCTTTGCATCAATTGATCAATCTAGGGTTGAGGCATGTAAGCCTGCATATCTTTTAAGTGTTATTCAAATGTTTATTGGAGCTTCTCCTTGTTCAACTGGTGGAGGCTTAAAAACAACTTCGTTTACAATTTTAATCGTATCAATTTTATGCTTTGCAAAAGGTCAAACACCTAATATTTTTAAACGTAAAATAAATCAACAAACAATTAATAAGGTATTTATTTTGTTTGTAGTAGAAATAGCTTATCTTGCAATAGCTATTTTACTTGCCTGTGCTTTTGAGGCTAAATCCTCATTTTCGTTAGAATCAATTGCCTACGAAGTAATTTCTGCCTTTGACACGGTAGGATTAAGTACAGGAATCACTTCAACTCTTAATGCAGCTACAAAGATTTTAATTATAGTTACAATGTTTATTGGCCGTTTGGGACCACTTACTTTTATTTCCATGTGGACATCAAGAACAAATTTAATTATAAGTCGTGATGTTAAATATGTTGAAGGTAAAATTATTATAGGATAGATGGAGGATAATTATGGGAAAGAATTATATGGTTATCGGGCTTGGTCGTTTAGGAACTTCAATTGTTAAGGAGTTATCTTTACATACTAAGGATATTATCGGTGTTGATGTGGATGAGGCATGTGTTAATCAGGTATCTGAATACATTGAACAGTGCTTTGTCTGTGATTCAACTAAAAAAAGAATTCTTGAGGAAATTGGTGCTAAAAATATCGATCATGCTGTTGTGGCAATTGGTAATAATTTGCAAGCTACAATTTTAACAACAATCAATTTGAAAGAACTTGGAGTTAAATATATAACGGTTCGTGTCGATGATTCTGAATATTCAAATGTTTTAGAAAGATTAGGTGCTGATGAGGTTTTAATTCCTGAAGATGATGCAGGGCGTCAATATGCTAAACAAATTCTATCAGATACAATGCTTGATTATTATTCGATTGATCAAGAACATGCTATTGTGCAAATTGCTATTCCTCATGATTTTGAAGAGCATAGTCTATTAGAGCTTGATTATCGTAACAAATATGATATTAATATTGTTGGCATTATAAGAAGTGGGAAATTCTTCTTGCCAAAGGGCTCTGATACAATTAAACCTTTAGATGCTATTTTAGTTGTTGGAAGAAATTTAAAGATTACTAAATTTGATAAAGCAATCAATGGATAATTAAAAATATGTAAAAAAGCTTGAGTAAAAAACTTAAGCTTTTAATCTTTTGTGCGGCTTTTTCCTTAACAAATATAAAAAAATAAATATAATCAAGTTAGGTGATATGAATGAAAATTATTAATTTAAATTCACGTTCAGTAACGATTGAGCTTGAAAGTAATACTCCATATTATAATGAAGAGGAGTATGAGATTTTTTTAAATGACAATTTAATAAGAAAAGAAAAAAGGAATGTTTTTACTATTTATGATTTGGAACCAGACTCAGATTATAAAATAGAGGCCAAAGGTATTATTAACTTTCATACCCCTAAAGAAAAATGGACAGTTTATCTTAAGGACTTTAATCCCTATAAAGATGGTATAAATAATGATACAGCTTTTCTTCAGGCTGCGATTATGGCAACACCTGTTGGAGGTACTTTAATAATTGAAGAAGGAACGTATCTAGTTACATCATTATACTTAAAATCTAATGTAAATATATATTTAAAAAAGAATGCTAGAATTTTAGCTTCAACTAATCGTCGTGATTATCCGATTCATCCTTCTTATGCGAATGTTGGCTTATGGGAGGGAGCAGAGGTTAATAATTTTTCCTCAACAGTAAATTTTATTGACAATGAAAATGTTACCATTTATGGCGAGGGTGAAATTGATGGACAAGCTGAAAATGGTGATTGGTATATAAATCATAGAGTAATGAATATCGCTTGGAGAGGACATTCAATTTTTATGGTAAGATCAAATAATATTAATATTATTGGTCTTTATGTTCATAATACACAAGCATGGGCTATTCATCCTTATATGTCCTCAAATCTTAATTTTTATAATTTATATATAAAAAATAATCCTAAAATGCCAACAACTGATGGTATTGATCCTGATTGTTCAAATAATATTGAAATAAAAGGCTGTAAGTTTTCTGTAGGTGATGATTGTATCGCGATAAAATCAGGAACATACGATTTAGCTTTAAAATATAAACAAGCCTCTAGTGATATTTTGATTGAAAATAATTTAATGGCTGATGGTCACGGCGGAGTTGTATTTGGAAGCGAATCTTCAGGTGGTATAAAAAATATTATTGTAAGAAGATGTCTTTTTGAAAATACGGATAGAGGCTTAAGAATAAAAACAAGAAGAGGAAGAGGAAATGTTGGTCAAATTGATAATATCACCTTCGATGATATCGTTATGAACAATGTTTTAACACCTTTTGTAATTAATAGCTATTATAATATGGGGCCTAAGGGTGGACATGAGGAGTATGTTTGGACAACTAAAGCTTTACCTGTTGATGAATATACACCGGTCCTAGGAGCTTTTCATTTTTCAAATATGGTATGTAATGATGTGAGTATCGCAGCCGGTGTATTTTTAGGACTTGCGGAAATGCCAATCAAATTAGTATCATTTGAAAATGTATCTTTTAGTTATAATAAAGAAGCTTTAGAAGGAATACCTTGTATGATGGAGCATCCTTATAAAATGAAAAGAGTAGGAATTTTTTGCCTAAATGTAGAAAAACTAGAAACTAAGAATGTAACATTTGATGGTGTTCTTGGTGATGAAATTATAAAAGAATGGACTAGATAATATGATTCTTTCTGCGTTTGATAATTTAGCATTTACATGTAATGCTGTACTTCCTATCATTTTAATTATTATGCTAGGATATTTTTTAAAGCGAATTAAGCTTTTGCCAGATGGTTTTTGGAAAATGGCAAATAAGCTATGCTTTAAAATTTGTCTTCCAGCAATGTTGTTCATTAATATTTATAATGTATCGGATATAGCAGGTATTGCCAAGCAATGGCGAATTGTATTATTTTGTGTAATTGCGATTTTACTTGTATTTGGACTTGGTCTATTGTATGTTATTTTCTTTGTAAAAGAGGATAAGCAAAAAGGTGTTATTCTTCAATGTGTATATAGATCAAACTTTGCCATAATTGGTGTTTCTCTTGCCGAATCTCTTTCTGCAGGAAGAAGTGAGCCAGTTGCGCTTGCGGCGGTAATTTCTGCAATTTCAATTCCTTTATATAATGTTTTAGCAATAATTTCTTTATCTATATTTGTACATGATGGTAATTCAAAGGCTAGTGTTAAGGATATATTAATTAAAATTATAAAAAATCCTTTAATTATTGGTGTTTGTCTTGGTATTTTATTTTTAGGATTTAGAGCTTTACTTTCAATTGGAAGAGATACCCCACTATTTACTATTAAGGATAATGTTCCCTTTTTATATACAACAATTAACAACTTAAAGCTTATTGCGTCTCCTCTTGCTTTACTTGCTTTGGGTGGTGATTTTACCTTTAGTGCTATTTCAAGACTTAAAAAACAAATTATTGCAGGTACTCTTGCTCGTATACTAATTGTTCCTATTGCATGTCTTGTCGTTGCATATCTCTTAAATAAGAGTGGAACTTTCTTTGGAATGGATAATAGTATGTGCTTCCCTGCCCTAATTGCTTTATTTGGTACTCCCGTTGCAGTATCATCAGCTCCAATGGCGGCGGAAATGAATAATGATGATGAACTTGCAGGACAACTTGTTGTGTGGACTTCTATCACATCAGCTTTAACTTTGTTTTTTATTATTTTTGTTTGTTCATTACTGGGAATATTTGCAATTTAATACTTTTAGAAGAGTGAATTACATAGTATGTAGTTCCTTTTTTTATTGGTATGATATAATTACTATATCATGAAATAAAAGGGATGTTATAGTAAATGAAAAAACAAGAACAAAGAGAACAAACTGATAAAGTTATTTTTAAGGAATATATTAAATTGCTTAAAAATGATGATAAGCCAACTATTATAAAGCTATGCAGTAATGCCAAAATTAATCGAGAAACATTTTATAGACATTTTGAGACTAAACAAAATTTTGAAAGAATGTTTGTTAAATATGTATTTTTAAAATATAATCAAATTTCTGAAGATAAGAATTTCCTATTTAACATTAGGTGTTATATTGAAATTATAAAGCAGTATAAGAATATTATGGTAAAATTATTAAATTCACCTGATATTAGAGAAGAAATATTAAATGAAATAAAAATTAGGTTAAATGATAAAGCCTTAGATGAGTCTAAAAAGGCTAAGCATATATTTTTAATCGGTGGAATTAATAGTATTATATATGCATATATTAATGATGAAATTACAAGTGAAAATCTTATAGGTGTTTTAGAATTATATTTGAAATAATCCCATAGAAAAAAAAGAGAATTTTTTCTTTTTATTATTAAAATAAAATGGTAATATAAGAATACAGGTGATTTAAATGAAAAAATATTTATTATTTATCGGCTTATATTTGTTTGGAATTTCATCTATATGTAAAGCAATAATTGGATTAAGAATCCATCCTGATGATGGCTTTTATGGATTTATATATGCTGATTATGGGGTTTTATTTTGGGTGATTTGGATTATTTCGGTTGTACTTATTATAACGGGCCTAGGCTTATACTTGTATGATGAGATAAAAAAGCGTCAAAAATAAGGCTTTAAAATTACAAAGAATAAGATGATTTATAATAAATTGTCTTATTTTTTTTATGGAAAAAACTAAGTATATGTTATATAATTAACCTATATGAGGAGGATTATGGTTGCCTATGAATTATGATACTTATTATAAAATTTTAACAATTATATATTGTGCTTATCTTTTAATCGCATCTTTAGTTATGCTAATGATGTATAAAAATGATAAAAAAAGAGCGATTAATGGTAGTGCTAGAATTAAAGAGAAGAATTTACTTTTAGGTTCTATTCTTGGTGGTGCAATTGGTTCCTTTATTGGCCGTCTTTTGTTTCATCATAAAACTGACAAGAAATATTTCTCCCTTGTTATTTATTTAAATTTAGTACTAGAAGCCTTAGTTTTAGTATTATTAGTCACTAAGTTAGTATAGGAGGTATATTATGCCAAAAACAAGCTTACAAAAGTCACATTCTAAGTGGTCAAACTTTAAATTAACATCATTATCTGTTTTAGCATCATTTTTTTCTTGTGCTATATGGATTGTTTTAATTTTTAAAGAAAATATAAAGAACGAATATCTTTTTTATATTCCACTAATACTATGTGTAGTATTACTTATTTTAACAATGACAATGTTTTCTAAATTTAAGAGGTAATTATGAGTTATAAAATATTACGTGAATTAGTTGAGGCCTATTCTCCATCTGGCTGTGAGGATAGTGTCCAAAAAGTATTATATAAAAATTATAAGACTAGTGATAACCATTTTGTAGTTGATAATAGAGGCGCAATGACGGCTATCTATAATGAGAATAATGATTATAAGGTAATGCTTATTGCTCACGCTGATGAAATAAGCTTAGTTGTAAATGGTTATAACGAGGATGGTACCTTAAAGGTTGATTCTAATGGCGGTATTAGAACGAAGCTTTATGTTGGACAAAGAGTAGTTATAATATCAAATGATAAAAAATATTATGGTGTAATGGGCTATAATAGCGATATGCTAAAAAAAGAGAAGCTTGAGGTAAGTGATTTATTTGTTGACTTAGGCTTTAAGGACTCTTTAGAGGCTAAGTCAAATATCGAGCTTGGAAGCTTTGTTATTCATAATGAGAATTATTTAGAGATTCAAAATAATATGATTTGTGCAAGAGCCTTTGATGATAGACTTGGTGATTATATTATTCATGAAGCTGCCAAAAAAGCCTACAAAGATACAAATGCCCAAATATTAGTTACAACCTCAACTGGTGAAGAAACAACCGGTCGTGGTGCCTATAGTAGTGCAATGATGATGAAGCCTGATTTATGTATTGTTGTAGATGTGACATTTTCAGGAGACTACCCTAATGCAAATATTGAAAATGATGTAGCCCTTGGTAAGGGTGGCGTTATTTGTAGAGGCTCTGTTATTAATAGAAAGTTAAATGAAATGCTAGTTGAAACAGCAAAAGAGCTTAATGAACCACTTCAATATGAGGTATGGCAAGGAAGAACAGGTACTGATGGTGATACCATTTTAAAAACAAATATTGATACACCAATTGTTTTATTTTCTATTCCCTTAAGATATATGCATTCTCCTGTTGAGGTTGCATCTAAATATGATATAGATTCTATGATAAAAGTTTTAAGTTCATTTTTAAAGAAAATTAATAAAAATATAGGCTTAGCTCCTTATAAATTAGAGGAATAAACTATATGAAGTATAGTAAATTTAAATTATCACTTGCATGTCTACCATTCATTTTAAGCTTAATAGGAATGACACTAGGTATTTTCTTTTGTGCATATTTAGATAATTATTTAAGTGTAGCCTTTATTCCTCTTGCGATTATCTTTTTTGTGCTACTTTGTATGGGAATAAGACCTATTATAAGAATGGTAAATCGAATTAAGATTATTAAATATGTTAGCTATAAAATAAAGCCTATTGAAGAATTTGCAGCATATTTAAAAAGTAGTGAAGATTATGAGTCTTGTTTTATGGAAAATGAATCCTACTCTAAACCATTTAATAAAGCCATAACAGCTTTAACTGAATTAGGCTTAAATGGCGATGAATTAGCTGATGAACTTTATAATGAGCCCTTTTTAGTAGATGATCTTGTTAAATCTTTAAAAGGCTTACTTAATGATACAGCTAAGCCCTTTGGGACTATTCCCTATCAATTTTATAAATTAGTGAGGTAAAAAATGATGTTTGATATTAAAGATAAGGTTGCGATTGTAACTGGAGCTAATACAGGCCTAGGACAAGCAATATGTGTTGCATATGCCAAAGCCGGAGCTAAGGTTTTAGGTGTTGCAAGAAGAAGCTGTGCCGAAACTAAGGCGAAAATAGATGCGATTGGTGGTATATTTAATGAATGCACTGCCGATTTATCTTCAACTACACCAATTGATAATATAATTAAAACTGCCATTGATTTATATGGTACAGTAGATATTTTGGTTAATAATGCTGGTATTATTAAAAGAGCTGATGCAGTTGACGTAACAGAAGAGGACTGGGATAGTGTAATAAATGTTAATCAAAAAGTAGTTTTTTTCTTATCCCAAGCATTTGCGAAGGTTGTTTTTGCCCAAAATAAAAAAGGTAAAATTATTAACATTGCATCAATGCTTTCATATCAGGGTGGTATAAGAGTTCCTGCTTATTGCGCTTCTAAGAGTGCAGTAATTGGTTTTACTAGATCATTATGTAATGAATGGGCTAGTAAGGGAATTAATGTTAATGGTATAGCTCCAGGTTATATGGAGACTAATAATACTGAACAAATCAGAAGTGATTCAAAGCGTAATGATGCCATATTAGAGCGTATTCCTCAAGGCCGTTGGGGACGTCCTGAGGATATTGCTGGTGCCGCAATTTTCTTAGCATCTGAAGCCTCTGATTATATAAATGGATTTACAATTGCTGTTGATGGCGGTTGGCTTGCAAGATAATAATAAAATTCGAGAAGTGAATGGCTTCTCGATTATTTTTTAATAAATTATAAGCAATAAATATTTATAAATTTTACTACCTAAACATTGAAAAAAACTTGTATAAATGCTATCATTGATGTAAATGAAAAATGGAGGCTTATATGAAAAAAGACATATTTAATAATTATAAAGTTAAGCTTATAATCTTTTTATGTATTGTTTTTTTATGTACAATTCTTGCTGAATTTTTAAGATTTACAAAGCCTTTATTTGATAGAATATATTATGGCTATTTAACACCTATGATAATTGATGCTTTAAGAATTATCATCTATTTTCTTATCTTTTTTCTTTCTACAAATTACGCAAATAAGCATTTCTCAAAAATTGAATATACTAAAATTAAGGATATGTCAACTAAAAGAATTGGTATTTTATATGGAATAACAATTCTAACTATTTTTATTGTCACTGCTATTCTAGGCTTTAGATTAAAATTAGTAGTTGATTTGGGTGAAAATATCGGTATGATTTATTTATATAATAATCTTGCTAAAATTGTGGCCGGTGTTGTAAGAATGCTCATTTCTTTTTTAATAATACGATACACAGAAGAATTATTAAAAAATGTTTTAAGTGCAAAGATGTTAAAGTATTTACCTGCAGGTGGAATAATATCTATGTTAACAATTGGTTTATTTGAGTTTATTATTACGCCTAAAAAAGCCTTTATTGATGTTTTATTTATGCTTTTTCATATTCTTTATGGATATATATATAAATTATCGTATAATAATAAGACTATTTGTTTAACAATTATGATGTTTATTAGATTGCTATAGGAGGCTAAATTTTATATGAAAAATTTAATTAAAGAATTTTTTAGACAAAATTGGATAATTCTTTTTACGGCTTTAGCAATTTTATTATTTGAACTAGTATCAGTTGCAATTACATCTAGTGCTTTTTATATTCAAAAGCCTTGGATTTTGTTTTCACAAATAATTTTAGTTATAAGTTTTTTATATGCCTTAAGAACGCAATTGGCTCGGTATATTGTTTCAATTGTAATTTTAAGCATTTATGCTGTTGTTGATTTGATTTTTATTGTTGTTTATGAAATGACAGGTCAAATTTTTGATTATACTATGCTTGAGCTTAAAAATGATGCTTTTGGTATTTTAGAATCGGTACCAATTAATGTTACGTATTTTTTTGTTGTGGCGATTATAATTAGTGCTTTTATTATTTTTGGAGGAAGATATCTAAGAGTATATGAAAAAAGATTATATAAATTTAACCGTAATAGAGTTTTAAAATTTGGGATAATAATAATGGCGGGAATATTACTTTATTTTTCTGTTTCAACCCAGGTTAGCTACCGTAATTTTTATGACGAAATGCTTTATTCTAATACGGATAATAGCTATAAAAAAATGGGAATTACATCGAATTTTTTAAGTCAAATGTATGAATCTAAAACTAAACAAAATGATAAAGAAATGAATGAGCTTGAGCTTACTAGCTTTTTATATGATGATAATCAAATTAAAATGAGTAATTTTAAAGAAAACTATGCTAAAAAATATAATGTTATTACTATTCTTTGTGAGTCATTTGAATGGATGAGCTTTGTTGCATCAGAAGAGGCTTTTCCAAATGGCTTAAAGTTTAAGGATCCATCTATGAAGGGAAAAACACAAGAAGAATTATCACGGGAGTTATTTCCCAATTTATATCGTTTGATGGAAGAATCAACGGTATTTAGCAATTTCCATTCAAAGGAAAAAACGGATATTTCAGAAAATTACTCTTATCTTGGTGTTTATCCGACTTCTGCGATAACGAACTATGATTTTTATCAAAATACTATGTCAATGTCGATGGCTAATACTTTAAAAGCCTTAGACAAGGATATAACCTGTAATATTTTTCATAATGGTACAAATAGTTTTTATAATCGAGTAGTATATGAAAAAACGGTAGGTTTTGATAATTATTATGCTTATAATGAACTTTTAAAAAAGAAAAATTTTACTGATTGGATGAGTGAAGGCGAAAGAAATCTTGATAGTGAATTAATTAGTTCGTTTAGTGACGAAATAATGCCTACTGATAAAAGATTTTATTCATATATTATTACAATTACAGGCCATGGCCAGTATTCGTATCGTAAGAGTCTAAAACCATATTATGAAAAGCTTAGTGAGTATGGACTTAAGATTGATAGTACTAAGGATTTAAGTGATTTAGATAATTCATTTATAACATATGTGGCCACTACTCTTGAGGTTGACAAAATGATAGGTACTTTATATGAAGAGCTTGAAAACAGAAACTTGCTTGATAATACCGTTATAACTTTATTTGGAGATCATAACTGTTATTATCAGGGATTATCAAACTATGTAAAAAAAATTCCCGAAAATTTTCGTGATCAAAGCTATAATTATCCTTTCTTATATAATGTTCCTTGTATAATGCGAGTTCCTCATCTTAAAGGTCAGGTAATTGATAAATATAGCTGTACTTCAGATATTGTGCCTTCTATATATGATGTACTTGGTATTAATACCTATGGCAATATGTTGTATGGTAATAGTATTTTTTCTTTAGAAGAAAGTGTTTTATATTCACGAGCATACAACTTTTTTATGACAGAAAATGCTATTTATACAAGTTTAAATCATTTTAAATATCAACGTGATATTGATATTTATGATTTAACTTCCAAAACAACACGTCTTGTTAATAAAATTAAGCATATTGATCAAGTATTTTATAATGATTATTTTGCTAAAAATGTTGATGTATCTTTAAAAAATTACGCTAAAACGTATGGAGAATACTATCAATATAAAATAAATGACTTGAATTTAATGAGGTAATTATGAAACGTGATGAAGTATTTAAATTTTTAGAAATTAATTTGGGACTTGTTATATGTTCTATCGGTATTTCTTGTTTCTTTTGGCCAACAGGCTTTATAACTGGTGGAGCTTCGGGACTTTCGATTTTGCTTGAACAACTAATACCAAAAATTTCTAATGTTGTTTTTTTATATATAATAAATATAAGTTTACTTGTAATATCTTTACCTATATTGGGCAAAAATTATTTTTTGAAAACCTTATATGCAACGTTAATGCTACCAACATTTGTAGCACTTGCTGAATTTATTATAAAAGCCACTGGCTTATATGATACCCTTGCTGGACTTGAATCTTGGCTTATTGTTTGCTTTGGAGCGGTAATTATGGGTGTTGGTCAAGGAATGTCACTTAGAGCCAATGGATCTACTGGTGGTCTTGATGTAATTGGATCAATTGCATTTAAATGTTTACATCTTCCTTATTCAATTTCAAATTCCGTAATAAATGGTTTAATAATTATTGCCGGAATGATTGTAACAGGTCTTGAAAAAGGATTAATGGCGGTTGTATTTATGGTTTTAGTTGGTTTTATCTTAGACACCGTTGTTTTTGGAGGTGTTGGAAAAAGAGCTGTCTTTATTAAGAGTGATAAAACAGAAGAGGTAAGAAATATGATTACTAGTCTTTTACATCGAGGCTGTACAATAATAAATTGTGAAGGTGGCTACTATCACATTGAAGGTCAAATGCTTATTTGTGTATGCTTGGCTAAGGAATATGTTATGCTTAGAGGTTTATTAGACCAGATTGATCCTAATGCATTTACTTTTATGACTAAAGCCTCAGAGGTAAGAGGCTTTGGATTTTCTAAAGATGTTTTAAAGCGTAAAGAAGAAATTCAAGCTTTGAAGGAGGAAGAAAATGATTTTAAGTAATAGCTTAGAGATTTGGTTTGTTATTATCTTTCTTATTTTAATAACTTTATTTATGTTTTTCTTCTATATGGCAAGAAAGAAAAGAAAAATGCTTGTTCAAAGTGGAAATTATATTACAAATTACTACAATAAGCATCCTGATGAAAGAAAGTTAGAATATGTTCCATCAAAAAACAAACCCCTAAATCAAAAAAAATCAAATATTTTTTTAGCCTCAAGCTATGCTTTAATTCTTGAAGGAACACGAACTAAGAAGATTAAATATAATGATATTTATTGGGTTTATGGTTTAGTTGCTAAAAACTCTAAAAGAAATAAGCCTAATTATGATGCAGATGGTTTAGTTATTTATACGATTAAAGGAAAGAAAACAATTTTTTTATGTAATCAAGAGCCATATGTTAAATTTTTTCATTCATTAGGAATTCCTTCAGGATATGGAATGAATGTTAAAGAAGAAGCTTTAAGGCGTAAAAAGGAGTTGAAGTCTCGTGAAAAAAAGTGATATTATAAAATATAACTTAAAATTTAACCATATTGATTCAAAAAATCCTGTTACTATTGGTAATGGTGATTTTGCTATCACGCTTGATCAAACGGGGACCCAAAGTTTATATGAAATTTATAAGGATATTCCTTTAAGTACAATGTCAAATAAAAATTGGTTTTATAAAGATAAAAAAGATATTAAGCCGTCCTATGTTGATGGTAAGGCTTATATGCTTTTTAATTTGGATAATGATCCAAATTATCAGATTAATCGTCAGTATCCATTTAAGTATAGCTTTATGCAAATACTCTTATACGATAATGATAAACTAATTGACATAAATAATATAAAAGATGTAAAACAAGAGCTTGACCTTTATAAAGGAATTGTGACATCAAGCTTTAATTACAAGGAAAAAATTAATAAAACAATATCCTTTATTTATCAAGATCATGATGAATTTAATTTTAAGCTTCAAAGTGATAATTTAAATTTAGCTTTAAAATTTAATTATCCTTCTTATACTAAGAACGGCTACCGTCTAGATATATTACCTAATGTTTTAGTAAAAGAAGATAGGATTACACTTTTATATGATGATAAAAATAGTTTAAGCTTTAAACTAAAATCATCATCAAATTATCAAATTGTAGAAAATACTCTTATTTTTGATGATAATAATGTATCCTTTTCTTTAGCACTTGATGAAATAAAAGAAGGAAAGCTTTTAGATGAATTTTGGAAGTGTGATAATGGTATTATTATTGATAATGAAGAATTAGTAAAAAAAATGGTATTATCAAAGTACTTGCTTCATGTAAATTCAACGGGTATTTATCCTCCTCAAGAATCGGGTTTAACTTATAATTGTTGGAATTCAAAATTTCATTTAGAAATGCATCTTATACATAGCTTATGGAATATTTATAATAATCATGTAGGTGATTTAGTAAAAAGCTTTGATTATTATTTAAGTATAATGCCATCATCTTTAAAAAGAGCATCATTAAATGGTTATAAGGGTCTTAGATTTCCAAAAATGACAGGACCAGACGGAGAAGATTCTCCCTCAAATATTGGACCACTTCTAATTTGGCAGGCACCACATATTTTATTCATGCTTCAAGAAATATATTATTTATATAATAAGGAAAATATTATTAAAAAATACGAGCCATTAATTAGTGGTACAATTGATTTTATGATTTCTTTTTTAACCTTAAAGGACTCAAAATATCAAATGCTTGATCCTTTACTTGAGGCTTGTGAGTCAATTCCTTTAGATAGATGTCAAAATCCTAGCTTTGAACTTGAATATTGGCGGTATACCTTAGAAAGACAGCCTAAGATAGATACTGTGCTTTATGGACATCAAAGATATGACTACCTAGATATAACATCTAAAATAATTACACCTAAAGAAGATGATGGTATTTATCTTAAAACCTATGGTGTAATTGACAAATATGATTTATATAAAGATCATCCTACTGAAGGCTTTTTAATGAGCTTTTTTAAATCAAAGATTGTTGATAAAGAAAAAATGGTAAAAACGATAGACTATATTCTAAAAAATATGGATTTATCTTCCTATTGGGGATGGGATTTCCCTTTTTTAGGATTAAGTTTATTAAATTGTGGTGAAATTGAAAAGTCAATTGAAGTAACACAGCTGAATACAATAAATAATCAGTATTTATATAATGGTTATAATACCTCACCAAGAGATGATCTTAAGGTTTATCTTCCAGGAAATGGTGCTTTTTTAATATATTATTACTATTTATCTAATATACTAATTGCATCTTTGAAGTAAAATATACTATAATTAAAAAAAGGAGTGACATAATGGAACAAAAGAAATTATATATTCATGTAATTGTAAGTGGTCTGCTGCTTGTAATTGCTTCCCTTTTTATTGTCCTTGCAATGCGAGGCTTAAAGGGCGAAGGAGATATTGCTCAAACTAAGGATATAATATTAATCGCAATCGGAACGGTTTTATTTATTGCTTCAATGATTAATATATTATATATAGCATTTAAGATTTTAAAGGAAAAGAAAATTATATGATTGTATTAGAGTTAATTAATGATGCTTTAGTGATTAAAATTAAAAAAACCTCTAAAAAAGCTTTACTATTTGGAGCATTAGGCCTTATTATTCTTCTAATATTATTTTTTTCCTTCCAAAGTTTATTGCCCAAAATTGTAGATCAGGCCTTCTTTATAACCTTAGGCTATTTAATAATTTATGCTCTAGCATATTTTATTTGGCTACTAGTAACGTCTAAGCCTAAGTATAAAACAGTAACACTTGACTTTAATAAATTTATCCTTAAGGGAAAAGAAAATGTAACTCTTAAGCATGAAGGTCTAGCCTTAGTAAGTCTTGATTTTAGCTATTCACCAGATATTTATGTTAGCATTATTTATAATGAAAATGTAACATATTCCTTTATGATATATAAATCAGCTTATCCCAAGCTTAAGGAATATTTGACCCAAAGTAGACTTAATTATGAAGAATTAAATAATTCTTAAGGGAAGTGATTTAATGCGTAAGCTTTTACTTTTAATATTTCTTGTTTTTTCACTTAGTGCATGTAATTTAGTTTTTTTTAACACGGATAAAAAAGAAGAGTATAGTTATAATTTAGAAACCGATTCACTTCATACTAATGGGCCTTTAGTAACGCATGCTATGCCATCTAAGGGAGATGTTAAATGTCTGGTTATTCCAATTAATTTTATATCTAAAAATAAATCATATAGTATTAGTGATAATATTAATAATGCATTTAATGGAAGTAGCGATGATATTAAGTATGAAAGTGTATCATCATACTATCTTAAATCAAGTAATCATCTTTTAAATTTAAGCTTTAAAATCTTAGATTGGTATACCCCTAATTATGATTTTTCGTATTATGAATCATATTCTAAGAAACAAGAAACTGGTGTTGATATTTTACTTGCTGAAGCCTTAAGCTATTATAATGATAAAGTTGATTATTCTTCATATGATAGTGATAATGATGGCTATATTGATGGAGTTTGGCTTTTGTATAATAAAGAGGCTAGTAGGAATTCAGATTTTTGGTGGGCTTATACATCACTTATGGATAGTAAAAAGGAATATGATGGAAAGAAGACGTTTGCGGTTAGCTTCGCGTCTACGAGCTTTATGAATAATGATGAGAAGTACTACGTGGATTCATCAACTTATATTCATGAAACGGGTCATCTTTTAGGTTTAGATGATTATTATTCATATAATCCTAATACAATTGGGAAAGTATACGGAGCAGATATGATGGATGGTAATTTAGGAGATCATTCATCTTTATCAAAAATTCTTTTGGGGTGGGTTAAGCCTAATATTGTTACAAAATCAGGTGATTATTCACTTAATCCTTTTTCTAAAGGGGATGGAAGTGGTAATGTTTTACTTATAGCTAATCATGAGGTATCAACAATTTATGATGAATATATTTTAATTGATTATTTCACAAATGAAGGGCTAAATAAAGACCAAGGCTTGTTTTTAGGTGATTTGAATCAAAGTGTAAATGGTATAAGAGTATATTATGCTAATGCGACAATAAATTTTGATTCTAATCATAGCCCGATTATGACTGATGATGAGTATTATCAATCAGGATTTAAGTATAGTAATTCTAATATGTTTACTAAAATGCTTCAACTATTAGGGGCTAAAATAAATGATAATTTATATTCGATTACAAGTAATCGCTTAGCTAATGCCGATTTTTTATATACTGAAAAATCACTTAAGTTTGGTATAGATGCATGGACAGAATTTAAATATTTAGATAATACAAAGGTTAATTTTAAGATGAAGGTAAATAGTATTGGTGATGTAGCTAATATTACAATAACGATGGAGGATTAAAATGATTTTAACATATGATGAGGGCTTTAAAAGAGCGAGTAACCCTGAGTGGTTTAAATCATTCTTTAAACGAGATGAGATTGCAACGGATGAAGAGGTAAAAAAAATTAATGAGCTTGCTTTAGAGGTTGGTCTATCATATTTAAAGGAATATTTAGAGGAGGATAGAGATGTTATTTTACAGCGTGAATATGTAGCTGATTTAATTTCCTATCTTGAAGAAGTAAAGGGTGGTACAAATGGAAGAAATTTTGAAGGAGATTCTAAAACAAAAAAATAAAAAGGATTTAGATACTTTTGCAGAAAATGCTTTAAGAGAAAATAAACATTTGCCACTTGCAGGTGCTTTCGAGGCCATGAGTTTATATAATATGTATAGCTATGCAACGGAATATAAAGCGGATGAGTATTTATATCCTTATAAGCTTCAAAAAAGAATTGAAATTGCTAATGCTTATGATAGCAAACCATTATTTACTCTTTCAAATGGAATTTATAGTTTTAAAGGTTCTTTGAAGCTTGAAGAATTATCAGATATCTTAGACGTTTTAATTAAGTACGCCGATATAACTTTAATTACCAAAATAATGAAGCTTACACTTCCTATTCTTAAGCATTTACCATTAAATCAAAGCTTTTATGTGGCTCTAGCGGTAATGAAGTTTAAACAAATTGAGCTTCCTGTAATGATTGGACAATATTATACAAATGATTATTTAGCTAGATGTAGTGAAATGCCTTTTTTTAGTGAGGCAAGATTGAAACTAAAAAAAATAATTGCTTTAACTCAGCTTCCTAAAAAAGCTAAATCAATGTATTTTACTTTGCCATCACTTTATGATTCGATTAGTGAATCAGGAATGTTTGATTATGGTATCATTTCTCTTCAATGCTTTAAAATAATTGAAATAACCTCAAAAGATATTTTAACCCATATATTTAACGACCTTACAAGCGAAGAAATTTATGATATATTGCCTGATGATTTAAAAGAAATTTATAAAAGAGAAAAATTCAATTTAGATTATCTAGAAATTGGTAAAATTTATGTTCTTCTTAAAAATAGTAAGTATAATGATGGTGAAATGTCTTCAAGAATAAAGAATTATTTTAAGGATAATCTTGATGAATATATTTCTTATATAGTTCCTGAAAATATTAATAATTTTAGAAATAAACCAGCTCATGGTGAATATATTGTTGAAGAAGAGGCTACTAAAGCATTAGAAATTCTTGATAGTTTTATTAATAAAGCTTTATACCAAATAAATAGAAGTCAAAATTAAGATTGTATTTAGATTAATCTTGGTATATAATGTAAGCAATTTAGAGGTTTATGTATGATTGATTATGTAAGTGAAATAAAAAGATTAAAAAAAGAAAAAAATGCGGTTATTTTATGCCATTATTATCAAAATGATGAGATTCAGGATATCGCTGATTATCTTGGTGATTCATTGTATTTAAGCCAAGTTGCAATGAAAACCGATGCGGATATTATTGTTTTTTGTGGAGTTCATTTTATGGCAGAAACAGCAAAAATATTAAATCCAAATAAGCATGTATTGCTTCCTGTTATGAAGGCAGGCTGTAAAATGGCTAATATGATTAATCCTGATGCTTTAAAAAAGTATAAGGATGAACATCCAAATACAAAAATAATAACATATGTTAATTCAACAGCGGCTGTTAAGGCTTTAAGTGATTGTATTTGTACCTCAACTAATGCTTTAAAGATTATTGATTATTATTTGAAAAATGGTGATGATATTTTATATTGTCCTGATCAAAATTTGGGAAAATATGCTATGAAGCTAAGTGGCAAAACCTTTGATGTATGGCCAGGATGCTGTCCTATTCATCATTTTTTAGATGTCAAAAAAATTGTTGAACTTAAAAAGAAGAATGAAGGAGCGAAGCTTATTGCTCATCCTGAATGTCAACCTGAGCTTTTAGAGTACGCGGATTATATTGGATCTACTAAGCAATTAATTACGTATGCCAAGAATGATTCATGTAATACATTTATCGTAGCTACAGAAAAGGGTGTCCTTCATCAAATGAAGAATGATTCACCAAATAAAAAATTTATTCTTGCACAAAATACGCTTTCTTGTGTTAATATGAAATATACAAAACTTGAAGATGTCTATAATGTTTTAAATAATGAGGAAAATGAAATATTTGTGGATGAAAAAGTTAGTAAAGAAGCTTTAAAAGCTTTAGATAAAATGATGGAGCTATCTAAATAGCTCTTACTTTAATCTATTTCTTTTGATAATCAAAAGAAAATATATTTATTGATAAAATTTGGAGGATATTATGAAAATAGCTGTTGTAACTGATTCGGGCTCAGGAATTGAAAAAAGTGATATAGGTAATTTATTTGTAATTGGAATGCCCTTTAGAATTGATGGTTGTGAATATTTTGAAGGTGTAAATATTGATAAAAGAACATTCTTTGATATTATGAGAAATAAAGAAGCTAGTTTTCAGACTAGTCAACCATCATTATATAACGTTAAAGAACTTTGGGATAACATTTTAAAGGAATATGATGCAATTATTCACATTGCTCTTTCTTCAGGCTTATCAGCTTCTTATAAACAAACTTATGCGTTAGCTTTAGATGAATACCAGGGAAAGGTATTTGTTCCTGATCATCATCGAGTTTCTGTAACACAAAGAGGCGCTATTGATAGTGCTTTATCGATGATTGAGGATGGGTATAGTCCTAAAGAAATTTGTGATTTTATTGAAAATACTGGTCTTAATAGTAGTATTTATATAATGGTTGACACCTTAAAGTTTTTAAAAAAAGGTGGAAGAGTAACACCAAGTGCAGCAGCGTTAGGTGAACTTTTAAGAATTAAGCCTGTTCTTCAAATTCAAGGTGGTCGTCTTGATGCCTATAAAAAGGTTATTTCAACAGGAGTAGCTAAAAAGACTTTGGTAAATGCTTTAATTAATGATATTACGACAAGATTTAAAACTCAATATGAGGAAGGACGCTTAGGTTTTGGTATTGCACATTCTGATGATATTGAAGGTGCTCATGAGGTTGAGGCAATGATTTTAAAAAAACTACCTAAGCTTAAATTTAATCATATTGACTATTTATCAAATTTGATAAGCTGTCATACTGGCCCTGATGCTATTGGTGTTGGATGTTACGAAATTTATAAGAGAAATAATTGACTTTAAAATAGGTCAATTTTTTTCTTTATTATTTTGACGAATTATTGTATAATAAATTGACTTATTGATTGGAGCGATAGTATGATTAAATGTTTTTTATATCAAATGGATGAGAAGAATAAAAGAGTAATTACAGGACTTATTGAAAATGATGAATATTTAGAGTATGATCCAACCTATGAATATAAAATGATTTTAGAAGATACCTACATTATGCAAGAAAATGAAAGGAAAATTTCTAATTTTGGTCGTCTATATTATGCTGTTACAGTTTCTGATGAGCATTATAAATATTTAAATTTTAATGATTATATGCTTAAGGTGAAACTTGATATGACCGAAAATGCAGCATTTGCAAGTACACTTTCTAAGGAAATGCTAATGTCAATTTTAGAAAATACTAATTATTTTAACGAAAATCTTGATCTTGAATATGTTGATTCAGGTTTAACTCTTATGGAAGATAAAGGCTATAAGGATTATTTTGATGGTTGGTTTAGACATGTTGATGATGATGTATATGTAATGCTTTTAAATATGCGTTATCCTTTATATGTTGGTCGTGAAAATGGTAATTACATTTTGGTTGATGATTTTAAAAATGCCTTTAGAGTATCTAAAAAGGAATGTCGTAATTTACTTATCGCAAACGGCTATATTGATACAACAATGAAAAAGAAGCAGGTTGCTTTTTCTCATTTTAATTGTTTTGAATCAAAAGGAAGATATGGCTTTGGTGGTGAAAATAGCTTTTCCCTTGCATATAATGATGGTGTTTTAAAAGTTGATTATAATTTTAAGCCAAGCGTTGAGTGGCGCCTAATTAATGATGCTAATCGTGCGGGTGTTTTAAGAGATATATGCTATAAACTAAAAAAAGGGGATTCTGGTTCTAAACTTATTTTCAAAGTTAATGATCGTTATTGCAAAGATTTAGGTAATAATGAATATGCTCTAACAGAAAATGCAACTGAAGCTAGTCTAATTGATACACATATTATTGACATTTTAAAGCATGCCTTTAAGCTTTATATTACTGAGGCCAAATATGAAGCCTTTAATCGCTCAAATTATGCTTTATATAATAATGAAGGAGAATATATTCTATCGCATGATGTACTAGAATATCCTTCTAAAATTGTAAATGACGGCGCGGTAAATCGTTATTTTGAGGCCGTTTCAGATGATGCTAAAACAGCAGTAGGAAAAACCAAAAAAGGCTATATTGAATATCATAAAGTTAAAGATAATTCCTTCAAAATCGAATATAAGGATAATGCCTTTGATGTAAAACCTCAAAGTCCTAAGCTTTTAATGGCTCTTGAGCGTTTACTTGATTTAAAAATAAATATTCTTGAACCTCAAAAGATAAGCCTATATTTTGATAGAGAATATATTGATACAGCAGACAAAGGCGTAAGTGAAATTGATTCATATCATTTATTCCTTGAAGAAGCGAAAAAAACAAATATTCGACTAAACCAATATCAGGATTTAGCCCAAATTAAAACAGAGTCTGATAAAGGTGCTTTAGAATATTTAACTCGCTTTTATTTGAAGGCTGCTCTAGATACAAAGGCAATCTTTACTATGATTTTAAAACGTGAAAATATAAAAAATGTATTATTTGTAGGTCCTACAGCAGGTGCTGATTTAGTAGGCTGCTCAAATGCTTTAGATGCACTTGATAAAGAACTTGATGTAACTATTCTTGAAAATGTTAAATGGGGCTTTAGACCTCATAGTATTATTTCAAATCGTCTTCATATTAAAGATGCGATTAGACTTCCACTTTCTGCCTTAACTAAGGAAGAGCTTAATTATGATTTGATCTTTATTTCAAGAAATTATCGTGATGATGATACTCTAAAGAGTATTTTACTTAAGTTAAAAAATGAAGAAAAAAAGACTTTAGTTGTAATAACCGGTCTAAGTGAGAAATATCAACCTGAAATTAATTTAGCTACTAAAAAGCATTTAAAGAGTGAAGCATTTGGTGTAAATACCTATGATTCAATTTTAGACAGTGATACAACATATCTTACAATGTTAAGAATTGGTGCAGGCAAGGCCATTGATTTATTAAAAAAGTAATATGAAATATAATTATAAAATCACAATTGATAATTATAAACCAACTGTTTTAGACTTTTTTAAATCGTTTTATTTAGGAAACGAAAAACTTAAGGCTTTAAAAAATCATATTTGGATAAATGATTTACCATGTGATATGACAAGTGGACTTGAACTAGATGATGTTTTAACAATAGATGATCAAAAAGGCTTAGATATTAAGCCTTTAAACGTTAGAATTGACATATTATATGAGGATGATAATCTATTAATCATTAATAAGCCATGTTATTGTCATATTCATAGTGATGGTAATAAAAATACCGAAAATACGCTTGCCAATATGGTGGCGGCCTATTATGTGAGAAAAGGTCTTGATATGCCGGTTAGATATATTCATAGGCTTGATTATGAAACAACGGGAATAATAATCTTTGCTAAAGACCCTTTGACTATGTCAGCTTTGTCTTCCGAGCTTGAAAATCACAGCCTTAGACGTGATTATTTAGCATTCGTTGAAGGAATTATCTCTAATGATATAATAATTGATAAACCAATTGGTAGAAATAGGCATAATAGTCAAAAATATTTAATATCTAAAACAGGAAAAAAGGCTATTACGATATGCCATCCAATTGGTCAATATAAGAATAAAAGCTTAGTAAGGCTAACACTTAAAACGGGAAGAACCCATCAAATTAGAGTTCACATGACCTCAATTGGACATCCTCTTTTAGGAGATATGTTATATGGTGGAAATATAAAATATATAAAAAGAGTAGCTCTTCATTCTTATTATGTTTCATTTATAAATCCCGTTACAAAAAAGAAAATTGAATTAACCTCTAAGCTTCCTACTGATATTGAAAAAATAAAGGCAAGATAAAAGAACTTCAAGCGAAGTTCTTTATTTTTTATCAGTTGTCTCGCCTTTTTTAGGAGAGGTTATTTTATCAATAAATTCAGTTATTTGTTTATTGAATATAAAGCATATAATCGCAATTATGGCAATGCCACAGCCGATATAGAAGCCTAAAGATAAGCTTCCGCCTAAAATGTTAGAGCCAAAATAAACCGATACAAGGGTCATAGGAAGACGAGCAATGATATTAATGATTATGAAATCTCTCACCTTAACTTCTGTAAACGGTACAACGAAAGCAATTGGGTCTTTTGGCAAAACGGGAATTAAAAGGTAGGAAAACATAAGTACACAGCAGCGTTTTCTATCTTTTAATATTGTAAATTTTTCTGTTTGCTTAGGATCAATAAAAAGAGTAAGAAAACCATGCCCAAAAAGCTTTACAAGACCAATAACTACAAGTGCTCCTAGTGTTTGCCCAACAACTGTTATAATAGCAGCCTTAAGAGGAGAATATAGTACACCAGTTATGATTACAATCGGTCCTGCAGGAATAACACATAAAACTGTTTGTAAAATTTGAATACCAATTATTGCAATCCAGCTCCATGAACCCCAACCATTTAAATAATTAATTACTTGATTACGATAAACTTCATCATTTTGAATTTTAATAAAAATAGGAAAAAGTAAAATTGTGCCTACAATTGCAACTAGAAGGACAATAGTAATCAAAATTATTTGGATAATTAAGCGTCTTTTTTTCTCTTTAGCAAGCCTTTGCTTTTCAAGCTCATCGTTTTGCATTTTATCACCTATATAGAATTCTAGCATTTATCTAAAATAATGTCAAAAAAAATCTATTATTATTTCTTGACACATACCCATAGTAGGTATATAATGGAGTTGAAATACGGGTAGGAGGTATTTTTATGACTTATAAAATATTAATTGATGGTATGAAATGTGCCAATTGTAGAAAACATATAACTGATTTGATAGAATCATTTCCTAATGTAAAGAGTGTAGAAGTATCATTAAATGAAGCTACAATCGAGGGTGAGGATATAAATTTAGATTTAATAAAAGCTAAAATTGAAGAAAGCGGAAAATATAAGGTATTTAATGAAGAAGAACGCCATAAGCTTAAGCCTCGTGATGATGATGCTAAAAAAAAGCTTATTAATCGAATGAAAAGAATGATTGGTCAGCTTAATGGTATTATGAAAATGATTGAAGATGATAGATATTGTGATGATGTTTTAATTCAATTATCTGCGGTTGATAAATCAATCAAATCACTTGCTAATTCGATTTTGGAAGAACATATGCATTCTTGTGTAGTTGAAAGTATAAAAAATGGTAATGAAGAAGCTATCGATGAGATAATTGATTTATTTAAGAGGTTTCAATAATGAAAAAGAAATTTGATATTAAAGGTATGACTTGTGCATCTTGTCAGGCTCACGTGTTTAATGCGGTTTCAAAGCTTGATGGGGCTAGTAATGTTAATGTAAATTTACTTAAAAATACGCTTGAGCTAGATTGTGACGAATCTAAGTTAAATGATAACGATATTATAAAATCTGTTGATAATGCGGGGTATAAGGCAATTCCTTCTTGTAGGAAGGATGTAAAAAAAGAAGAAAAGGATTATAAACTTCAAAAGCTTATTTTCGCACTTGTTGATATGTTTATAATAATGTATTTTTCAATGGGACATATGATGTGGGGTTGGCCTGCACCACCGGCATTTAATATGCATACTAATCCGATGGGATTTTCGCTTATTCAATTTATTTTAGTTATTCCGGTCGTATACATTTATAAGGATTACTTTATAAATGGTTATAAAAGATTAATTAAAAGAAGCCCTAATATGGATTCTTTAATAGCTCTTGGGGCTAGTGCATCTATTATTTATGGTATTTATTCCTTATTTATGATTTCCTTAGGACATAAGGAATATCATATGTATTTATATTTTGAAGCAGCTGTTATGATTTTAACCCTTGTTTCTTTAGGAAAATATTTAGAGGGCTTGAGTAAAAAGAAGACAACGAAAGCTATTGAGCACTTAATGGATTTAGCTCCTAAAACAGCATTAGTACTTGAAAATGGAAATGAAGTTTTAAAAAATGCTTCTGAACTTAAAGTTGGTGATATAATTATTGCCAAGGCAGGAGATTTAATTGCCTGTGATGGTATTATAATTGAAGGTAGTGCGTCCATTGATGAGGCTAATATTACCGGTGAATCAATGCCTGTATTAAAGGAAAATGGTGCTAAGGTATATTCATCTTGTATAATTAAAAGTGGTTATATTAAGATTAAGGCTTTAAGCGTTGGTGATGATACTTCAATTGCTAATATTATTAAGCTTGTAGATGAAGCATCTAATTCTAAGGCACCTATTTCTAAGCTTGCGGATAAAATATCTGGAGTGTTTGTACCTATAATAATAGTAATAGCTCTTTTAACCTTTGGTATAAATATGCTAATTAGCAAGGATCTTGAACTGAGCTTAAACTTTGCTATTACAGTTTTAGTTATTGCATGTCCTTGTGCTTTAGGTCTTGCAACACCTGTAGCAATTATGGTTGGTACTGGTAAGGGAGCTTCTAATGGACTTTTAATTAAAAATGCCGAAATTCTTGAGGCGGCTCATAATATAAAAACGGTTGTATTTGATAAAACAGGTACAATAACAAATGGCACTCCATTAGTAACTGATTTTGAAAATTATGGAAATGATAAGGTCCTATCGTATTTATATTCACTTGAAAATATGTCAGAGCATCCTCTTGCAAGTGCAATTATTGAATATGCTAAGAAGTATAGCACATTATTAAGTGTTGATTCTTTTAATGCTATTAAAGGAGAAGGTCTTGAGGGTGTAATTTTGGGTTATAAATATTATGTAGGAAACCTTAAAATGATGGAGCGTATTGGTGCGTTAGACCATAATATTAAAGATAAATTTAATGATCTTGCCAGTATGGGAAAAACACCTCTTGCAATAGCAGAAGAAAACAAAATAATTGGCTATATTGCCCTTAAGGATGAAATAAAGCCTACATCTAAAATTGCAATTAATGAACTAAAGAAAAATCATATTAAGGTTGTAATGCTTACTGGTGATAATAAAAATACAGCCAAGAAGATTGCATCTGAGGTTGGAGTAAGTGAGGTTTATTCTGAGGTTTTACCTGAGGATAAACTAAGAATTATTAATGAATTGAAAGATAAAAAGCAGGGACTTGTAGCTATGGTTGGTGATGGTGTTAATGATGCACCTGCACTTGCTACTGCTGATCTTGGTATTGCTATTGGAGCTGGTTCTGATATTGCCCTTGAAACAGCTGATATTGTACTATTAAGAAATGATTTAATGGATGTTAATAATGCTATTAAGCTAAGTAAAAGAGTTCTTTTTACAATTAAATTAGGATTATTCTGGGCATTCTTTTATAATCTTGTTTGTGTAGTATTATCAACTGGATTCTTGTATTATCTAACAGATGGTTCATTTAAAATGACACCAATGATTGGTTCACTTGCAATGAGTATTTCAAGTGTATCAGTAGTATTAAGTGCACTTACAATTAACTTCTTTAAGCCATATCGTATTGAAGCTAATTATGAGGAAAATAAAACAGTAAAGGAGGAAAATAAAATGGAAATTAAATTAAATGTTGAAGGAATGATGTGCGGTCATTGCAAGGCTCATGTAGAAGAGGCATGTAAGAGCGTTAAAAACGTTGATGAGGCTATTGCATCTTTAGAAAATAAGGATGTAGTTGTAACATATCATGATTATGTTTCAGTTGATGATTTAAAAGCTGCCATTACTAAAGCAGGCTACGAGGTAAAATAATGAAACAAGTAACTTTAAAGATTGATGGAATGAAATGTGGTATGTGCGAAGCTCATATCAATGATAATGTAAGACATCTTGATGGTATTAAGAAGGTATCTTCATCTCATATTAAAGGAACATGCCAAATTATTTGTGAGGATAATGTTTCTATTGAAGATATTAAAGGAGCAATTACTAAAGATGGCTACCATGTTCTTGATGAGGAAAGCAGTCCTTATGAAAAAAAGGGACTATTTGCAAGAATATTTAAGAAATAGTTAAATTTTAATATTTAAAAGCATATCAATGATTATATTGGTATGCTTTTTTGTATAAAAATATTTTTTTAAAAATGTTGACAAAATACAAATTAAGTTTTATGATTAAGACAATATTTTGAAATTAATTTTATAAAGAGGGTGAGTTTATGAGAAAAATATCTGTTTGCTTTATACTTTCAATATTCTTAATGCTTATTACATCTTGTACAGGTAGTGGCTTTAAAAAATATTTTGAAAAAACAGTTGAAATTAGTATTCAAGAAGATAAAAATTTAATTTATGCTACAGGAACAATTATATCAAATGACGGTCTTATTATTACTAATAAACATGTCGTCGAAAATAAAAATAATATTTTGATAAATTATTATGATAGTCCAGACATTAAATATGAAGCAAATATTATTAATGTTTCATCTAATTATGATTTAGCTTTGATTAAAATCGATAAGAAAACTTCTTTTTTTAACAAAATTGATGAAGAATTTTCTTTGGGGCAAAAGATTTATTCAATTGGTAATGCTAAAGGATATGGTTTATCTTTAGGTGAAGGAATAATTACTAGCGAATATAAAAATGTAATTTATAACAAAGAAGAAATTTTATCAATTCAAACTAATATTGAAATATATGATGGCTGTAGTGGCGGACCAGTTTTTAATAAAAAAGGTAATTTGTTAGGTCTTATGGCGTTTAGACTTAGGGATGATGGTAAATATATTCTAGGAATGAGTTTTATGATTCCTGCGCGTACTATTAATGAATTTGTAAATGAAGGGAAGTGAGTATTATTGGGCGAAGGTTAGTTTTTTAATACATAATAATAAAATGGAGGGGTGAAAATGAAAAAAATATTTTTATTTATTGTGTGTGAAATTTGTTTGTTTGTGTCATTATTATCATTTAATTTTAAGGATAATAATCACAGTAATTATGTTAGAAATATTAATGTATCGGAAAAGTATTCATACGATTACTATAATGAAAAATATGATTTAGAAAATATTACTAGTAATAATGTTGTCTTTGATGAATCATTTACAGCATCTGATTTTAATCTAAAGAATACATCAGATGGAGATATAAGCTTAACTTTGAAGCTTGAAATTGATACGGTTACACAAAATGTAGATTTAACCTATTTAATTTATGAGAACGGAAGCTTAGAATGTAAAGCTAATAATATTTATTATATTAATTATGAAAATGATGAGGTAGTAGTAAGTACAAGCTTTGGTACAACCTTCAAACTGAATGATTTATTAGAATACTTTGGGATTTTAAAGCATTGTGCATCATTTTCAATGGTGTCAGGCATTGATGATATAAATCCATTTGAAAATTATTTTGGACCTGGTGGAGGCGGCGGAGGTGGAATGAGCTCTGCTGTTTCAGGTGCTATTGGAGGAGCCTTAGGTGCAGGATTAATTTACGCAACAGGTACTGGAAGTAGTAGCTCAAATGCCGGAACAATAACAGTTGTACCTAAAAAGCCAAGTATTTCCTCAAACTCAAGTAGTAATTCTAATGTAAATACATGGGGAACATTTGAGGATGCAGGAGATAGTGATTCTAGCTTGAAAAAGCAAATAGAAGATGCATTAAAGGAAAAGGGGGTTGATTTTGATTATATTAAAGAAATACTAAAAGATTTCTTAGCAGTAAATAGTGTTGTGGATTTTTATAAAAATAAGAAAAAGGTATTATGTATTGGAAGGGATGTTCCCTATAGCTACTATGATAGCAATGATATGAGTTGATATCAAAATTATGCGGATAAATATGGCTATTGTAGATTTTTTTCACCAGAATATGATTTAAAACGGAAAGAATATGGTGAAGATTTAATTAAAGCGGCTAATAAGCTATTAATTGTATATTGTTGTAATAATGATTGGGATTTTATATGTGTAACCCATCCATATCCTTATATAAATTCGAGTGGTGATTTGCCGCATGGTGGATATTCCTATAGAATGGAACTATATACAATTAGAGATTATAATTATAATAATATTGATAACAAATATAATTGGAATACTCTACCTAAACCAATATCAGATCCATCAACTAGGGATTATTGGTATGAACCTGCAAGCTTTAGAGTAATGAAAGGAACAAGATAAAATGAAATTAACAGAATTAACACTAGAAAATGCAGAAGCTTATTATAAGGAACATCGAGGTTATGTAGTGTTCGAAAAAAGAGATTTTATTATAAAAAATTTTCCCAAAGAAGAAATACTTAAATGGAATGAAGAATATGTAAAATCAGACATTATAGAATATAAGAAAAATAATGTTAAGTATACTGATATTATAAATGTATGTAATCGAATTTGGGAATTAAGCCTTATTATTAGAAAATATGTTAAGTCAAAGGATATATATATTGAAGAAATTGAATTAATTAAGGATTTATATAATAAGTATGGTTACTTTATGAATTATTTTATGTTTGGTAATGATGATTTAATGGGGATGATTGGTATGTTTGTATATTACTGGGATTTTATAATAGAAAAAAATAATTATACAAACCCTATAAATCCTGGTTTTTATAATAATAAGCGAAAAAGATGTGGGCTTGTTCCCAATCTATTAGATTTAGGATATTATGATATTTTAGATGATTACTTAGAGAATTGTTTTTTACCTATATGTCTTCATTATAATGAAAAAAATCATCTTATGGATGGGGAATTATCTTATTGGTATGAAAATAATGATATATTAGAAGCTCATAATATTACAGATACAATTAAATTATTAAGAGAAGTAAACTATAAGCTACCTGAAAAGCTAGATGAATTTTGGCGTAATCGAGGATTGTAATTTTATAATGAGTTATTGTGAATTAGTTAATAAAATAAAAGCTGAACCTTTAAAATATATTGATGAATATAATTTATTATATTTAAGAAATTATTTAGATGGATATTATTATTTTAAGAAATATAATGGTTTTTTTGACGATTTACTTATATTTGGAGATTATTGCTTCAATTATTTTATACAAAATAAAGTAATGAAAATAGAAAATTCTTTAGCAAAAAAAATAGATTGTCTTGGTTCGAGAAACTGGGAAAGTTACATTCCATTAGTTGAAACTGATCCTGAAAAACAGTTTGATTTTTTCTTTGAGTGCTTTGATGAATTTAAGACCTTAGCTTTAGCAGATTATGATTTTACACCTCTTGTACGAAGATTTGATAAATGTGATAGAGATACATATAAATTGAGTTTAATAAAAATAAAAGAAACAAATATTAAAACTGATTTTTTACAATTTATTACAATATTACGTGGACGAGTTTGTGTATATATTGGTTATTATAATTTAAAATATTTAAAGTATTGTATAAATGGCTTCATTTACGCATCAAAGGAATTAGGAGTAATAGATAATTTTGCAAGTTTTTATGAGCAGAAATTTAATAGTTTTTTCAAAGAAGAAGTATTAAGAAATCAAAATATAAATATTGATAGTGAAATGGATTATACCAAAATAATTCCCCTTTTTGTGACTGATCCTAAAAAACAAATAAAAACATACTTTATGTATTTTGATAAATTTGTTAGTCTATATAATAAGTAAATTAATTTAGCATATTAATTTTTTTAGATTGATATGCTTTTTTTCTTGAATGATAAATAAAAAAGAGTATAATAGCAAAATGTGAGGAAGTGTGTTTTTTTATGAAAACAAAAGATATGACTTCAGGTCATCCTTTTAAAATTTTACTATTTTTTGCTATCCCAATGATTTTATCTGTTACACTTCAACAACTTTATAATCTAGCAGATAATTTTATTGCTGGACATTTTATTACTAATTTGAATAGCTTTGAGGCTGTTGGTATTGTTTATCCCGTAACGGTCGTATTTTTAGATATTGCGGTTGGCTTTGGTGTTGGAGTTGGAGTCGTGGCAGCGAGATTCTTTGGAGCAAAGGATTTTAAGAATGTTAAGAAAACTACCACAACAGGCTTTATTTCAATGCTTGTCCTTGGTGCTGTTACAACCATTGTTGGTTTAGCTATTATGTGGCCTTTATTACGTGGTATGATTGATACATCTAAGGGTGATGGTTGCTTTACTGAAGCATATTCTTATATGATGATTTATATTGCAGGAATTATTTTCTTATTTATGTATAATTTCTCAATGTATGTTTTCCAATCATTTGGTAATTCTAAGACTCCTCTTTATTTTTTAATCTTTTCCACATTGCTTAATGTAGCATTAGACTTTTTATTTGTTATTCCTTGTCATATGTCAAGTGCTGGTCTTGCACTTGGTACGGTAATATCTGAGGCTATAGCTGCTATATTATCAATTGTTGTATTATTTAAAAGTGTTAATAAGCTTGATTCTGATAAGGAAAAATTATTTGATTCCGGTCTTTTAAAATCTATTGTTTCTTTAGCTACCCCATCTATTTTACAAGGATGCTTTATTTCTATTGGTGGTGTTTTAATTACAACCATTTTGACAAGCTTTGGAGGAAATTCGGTTGCTGGTGGATATAGTGCAGCATATAAGATTTGTTATATTGCTATTAATATTTTTACAGTTGCTTGTAATGCACTCTCTAACTTTGTAAGTCAAAATATAGGAGCTTCTAAGTATGATAGAATAATGAAGGGTTATGTTGCTACAGTAATTATTTGTGCAATTATTTGTGCAGTATCAATGCTTATAATTTTACCATTTAGAGAATTTTGGGTCCGCTTATTTATTTCTGATAAAGCAGAAGGAGATATCGATATTATTGTTTCATCAGGTAAATTGTTTATGCTATGTGTTGTACCATTCTTTGTTTTAATGGTAGCTAAAATCCCTCTTGATGGTATTTTAAAGGGGTCAACTGATATGCTAGGATTTACTCTTGGTACATCTGTTGATTTAGCCCTTAGAGTAATAAGTGCCTTAGTACTAGGGAAAATATTTGGCTATGAGGGTGTATTCTTTGCTTGGCCAATTGGTTGGGCTGTTGGTATGTTAATTTCAATTGGAATGTTCTTTAGTGGTAGATGGAAGCGTAAATGTGGCTATCCTAAAAATTTAAATAAAAGTGTATAATAGTGAACTTAAGGCGAGCAATCGTCTTTTTTTCTTTTTATTATTTAAAAAATCGACAAAAAACTACAAATATGGTATAATCTTATCGTATCATAAATTGGGAGGCTAGATGTATGGAGTACGAAAAGATTTTAAATAATTGTCCAAGTCCAATATTTGTTATTAAACCTATAATAAAAAAAGGTCATTTCAATGATTTTACCTATCAATATGTAAATGAAGCCTTCGCAAGCTTTTTAGGTATTTCAAAAGAAAAACTTATAGGTTCCAATTTCTTATCTTTTTTTGATTATACAGAAAAAATATGGATGGATTTGTTTTCCAAAACCATTAGTGAACATAAGCCCTATTTAGTGCAGTCAGGAAGTACCTTGATTGAAAAAAATTTGTTAATTCAAGCCTTTCCTATTGATAATGATTGTTGTGCATGTATTATTATTAGCTTTGAGTCATTTTTAGGAACTAAGAATCTTAATGAGGAACTTTTTAAAAGAGCTAATTATGATGCTTTAACAGGTTGTGCTAATCGTTATATGCTAGAGGAGAAGATTGCGTCTAATAATGAAGAAACACCTTTAGGAGTTATTTATTTTGATTTAAATGATTTGAAAGGTGTTAATGATAAATATGGTCATGAAGCTGGAGATAACTATATAAGATCATTTGTAAAAACGATTAAAGAATTAGTAGGCGATATGCTTTATCGCATCGGTGGTGATGAGTTTGTTGCGATTTATCCCGGTACTGAGGCAGAATTTTTAATTTTAGTTGATTCACTTAAGGATTTTATGAAAAAAACATGCTTAGCCTCATTTGGTGCTAAATATTATCCTAATGGAGTTAATTTGAAAAACGCTATTTCTGAATGTGACAAGCTAATGTATAAATATAAACAACAATATTTTACTAAAAATAGTATTACAAGATAAGAATAAATATTGGTTCTTTCCAAAGTGAGGTTGATAGATGTCTACTTTAGAATTGAATGAAAAAAATGAAAGATGGTAAAAGCTATCCAAACTAGGGTAGATAATTTACTATCTTTTTTTGATAATGAAAATTTTTTCATTGAAAAGATTTTAATCATATTTTTTACTCCATTTAGCTAAAACCTTTCTTTTTAATCTATTTTAGAGAAAAATTGGTAAAAAAATATAATTGAATGATACTTTTTAAATAATTTTTCGAAAATATAAAACTTTATAAATATTTGACAAAATTTAACACTAGTGCTAATATCAAATTATAAAATATTTTATACTATTTTTAGTTAATTTGGAGGATATATGAAAGCTTATAATGATGATAATCGTTTTTTTAATTTAAGGTCTGATGTTTATTTTAAACATTTCTTTTCGGTTAAGAAGATACTTGCTATCTTCTTATCCAATTTGTGGAATCAAAATGTAAATGAAGCTGATATTACATATGATAATACTGAATCAACCGTATTAGATGGTAAAAAGATAATTTATGATTAGTAGCTTCCGTTTCACTTAATGGATATCAAAAGGAAGTTAGACTTAATCTTGAGATGCAAAATAGAAATTATGATTATTTAGGTCCAAGAATGGACGCTTATTCATCAAGAAAATATAGTGAGGCTTTGGAAAAAAGTGAAAGATACGATATGGCTAATGTTGAATCAATCTGGATATTAGGCTTTGATGATATTAAAGATTATGTTAAAACTCCTACAAGATGGTATGAGGAAGCATATCTTTCAACAAGCGAAGGCGTTGTATTAAATGAGCATCGACGTGTCAGTATGATATTCTTGAAAAATAAAGATAAGTGTCCTATAATAGAGTTAAGGAAAATGTTAGAATTCTTTGATATTGATAACAAGAATAATTTGCCTGTTGTTGAAAGTCAAGAGATGAAGGAGGCTTTAAATATGCTAATAGATATGAATAAAGATAGAGCCTTAAGAGCAGAAGCTTTTTCAAGGGAGATATTTGCCCTAGATCAAAATAGCCAATTATATGAAGCCGAACAGAAGGGTATTGAAAAGGGTAAAGCTGAAGGAGAAAATACAAAAGCAATTGAAATAGCTAAGACTTTGAATTCATTGGGGCAAACTAAAGAATTTATTGCTAATTCTACGGGACTTTCTTTAGAAGAACTTGGTAATATATTAAAGTAAAATTTAATTGTTAAAATATCAACACTAAAATAATAGGTGTTGGTATTTTTTATAGTTGCTTCCAGAGTGATGTAGATGGATGTTTACTCAACTTTTTAAATGCTAGTTACCTAATTTAGATTTTAAAGGGCCAGTTTATTTGGGCAAAAATAAAATTATCTTGTAAAATAAATTAAAATAATGTATACTAAGACAAGGTGATTTATATTATGAAAAGACTAAAACATGCTCTTCCTGATTTAAAGGAAGCTCGTAATAGAAAAAGAGAAGAAACAAGAAGAAATGCCTTTACTTTAGCAGAAGCCTATGATGGTATTGGTGCTGGAAAAACCTATAGTGTTGTTACATATGGATGTCAAGGTAACGAGGCTGATAGTGAGGTAATTTCTGGTATTCTAGAGCGCTTAGGCTATACTCATTCTGAGGATACCTATAAGGCTGATGTAGTAATTTTAAATACTTGTGCGATTCGTGAAAATGCTGAAAATAGAATTTGGGGAGTTCTTGGCCTTCTTAAGGGTGTTAAAAATGAAAAGAAGGATATGATTATTGGTATTTGTGGCTGTATGCCTCAAGAAGAAAATGCTTCTAATAAGCTAATGGAAACCTATCCTTTTGTTGATCTTATTTTTGGTACTCATAATATTGGTAATTTACCAAAGCTTATTGATGAATGTATTGAGAAAAAGAGTAAGGTAATTGAAGTTATTTCAACGCAAGGAGGCATTCTTGAAGGTGCACCTAAGGTTAGACTTTCGCAGCATAAGGCTTGGGTTAATATTATGTATGGCTGTGATGAATTTTGTACCTATTGTATTGTACCATACACAAGAGGTAAGGAAAGATCTCGTGATAAGGAAGATATTATTAATGAGGTAAATGATTTAGTTAAGCAAGGTTATAAGGAAATTACCCTTTTAGGACAAAATGTTAATGCTTATGGTAAGGATAAAAATGATGGCTATACATTTGGTGATTTACTTGTTGATCTTGATAAAACAGGTATTGCAAGAATTCGTTACACAACATCTCATCCTCGTGATTTAGATGATAAGACAATTGAAGCTATGGCTAAATGTCCAAGTGTTATGCCTCAGCTTCACCTACCTGTTCAATCAGGTGATGATGAGGTTTTACGTCGTATGAATCGTAAATATACTCATGATCATTATATGGGCTTAATTCATAAGCTTAAGAGTGCTATTCCTGGTATTTCAATTACAACTGATATTATTGTAGGATTCCCAGGTGAAACCGAAGAGCAATTCCAAAATACCTTAAAGCTTGTTGATGAGGTTGAATATGAAGGAGCATATACCTTTATTTATTCACCTCGTGAAGGAACACCAGCTGCTATGTTCGAAGATCAAATTCCTGAGGATATTGCTAAAAACCGTCTATATCGTTTAAATGAAAAGGTTAATGCTTATTACTTAAAGGGTAATGAACGCTTTGTTGGTACTATTCAAGAGGTTTTAGTAGATGGCGAAAGTAAGAATGGTGAAGGTATGATGTGTGGTTATACTAAAAACCTTAAGCTTTGTCATTTTAAGTCAGATGACAAGTCTCTTGTTGGTAAGCTTGTTAATGTTAAAATTACCGAAGCTAAATCATGGTTTGTAATTGGAGAACTTTGTGAATAATAAAGAAAAGCTTTTAACTGATATAAAAAATGATGAGTCTGTAAAAAGATGTCATGAGCTTGAAAGAATGATTGATGAAAATAAAGAAATTAAATCATTACTAAATAAGAAGAAGCATATATCAAAGGAAATGGTAGCTGCCCGTCATATTGGTCTTACTAATACATATAATGATTATAAGAGACAATATGATGAAATTGATAAAGAAATTGCTAAATATCCTTTTGTAAATGAATATTTAGAGCTTTTAGATTATTTATATAATGATTTAGAAATTATGACTGATTATATCACAAGTAAAATTAATAAAGAACTTGAAAATTAATTCCTCTTTTTGAGGAATTTTTTTACATTAATTATATAAATGTAGTTTAAAAATAATATTATATAAGGTAAAATATAGATATAGGATATTGGAGGTATTAGTTATGAAAAAGATTTTTAAAGCATTAGGTGCTGTTATTGCATCAGGAGCAGTTGTAGTATCACTTGCATCATGTTCAAATGTTACACAGGATTATGCTGATAAGATTGTTGAAAAGGCTGAAGATAAGAAAAATTATACTTATGAAGAAGTAATGAAAAAGCTTGGTGATGAGGCTATTAATGGTACTATAGAGGTTGCCGGCTACCGTGTAGGTGTAATTATTGGTGTAAAGGGTATTAAAACAAAAGAGGATCTTCAAGCTAAAATTGATGCTGGTGAGGATGTAGAAGGAATTGTTGTTACAATTGCTAATGGTAAAGCTACAGCCGCAAGATATGGCAAAATCAATGCATCTGATTTAAAATTAATGAAGTAATTTAAAAGAACATTCTCGAATATGAGGATGTTTTTTTTATTGCTTAAGGATGAAAAAATGGTATATACAAGTCAATATTAATCCCCACTTGGAAATATTTTAATAGCTGCAGATGATATAGGCATAAATGGTTTACGGTTTGAAGGGCAAAATGCTTTGCTTCTAATTTAAAAAATGAGGTTGAAGAAGAAACTAATATTATAAAGAAAGCTAAGCATTGGCTTCAAATTTGTTTTTCGGTTCAAAAGCTTGTTGTATAATGGTATTACAAAAAAGTATAAAAAAATGTATAGTAAAATGTCCTTAGATTAATCCTAAGGATTTTTTATGGTTTCTTTGAGGTAACTATGGCACTTTATTGTGCGTACTTTTAATTTTGAAATTATAAATTATAATAAAGTTGTATTAAAGATACAGAAAGAGGATTTATAAAATGAAAAATTATTGTATATTAAATGCGACAAATGAGCCTAGAGTAGAATTACATGATAAGCTTGGACTTACAGGGGCTGAGGTATCAATCAATAACATCCCTGCTGGTGCATGTGTTCCTTTTGTTCATCATCATAAAGAAAATGAAGAAATTTATTTTATTTTTGAAGGAAAAGGTAAAATGATAATTGATGAAGAAGAGGTATTATTAAAAAAGGGTGACTTTATAAGGGTATCACCTAATGCTAAAAGACAAATGTTTGCAGCAAATGATATGGGGATTTCTTTTATTTGTATTCAAACTAAACAAAATTCCTTAGATGCTTATACCAAAACAGATGCCGTTTTAGATTGAAATAATTAACAGTTAAACTATTATATGTTATACTGTAGTATATAAAAGATACTATGGAGGTTTATATGATTGATTATAATAATTTACCTAATTGTCCGGTACAAACTTGCTTAAATTTTATTTCTGATAAATGGAAAATATTAATTATTAGAGATTTAATGGAGAGTACCAAAAGATTTAATGAATTAAAAAAATCATTAGCGCCTATTACTCAAAAAATGCTTACGCAGCAGTTAAGAGAAATGGAAGCGGATGGTTTAGTTCATCGGGAGGTTTATCCTGTAGCTCCTCCTAAGGTAGAATACTCCTTAACAGCACTAGGCCTTTCTTTAAAACCTGTAATTGAGGCTATGAAGTTATGGGGAGAGCATCTAAAAAAGAAAGTAAATAATGGATAATTTAAAATGGTGTATTGATTACTTGCTTAAATATAATAAGATAGATAAATTTATTAGTGTTTATACCTTTGATACATTAAGAGCTTTAATGAATATCACTATGCCTTATGATTTAGAAAATGAATTTTATATAAGACTGGATGAGGTTATTTAAGTGAACTCAATAAATATAAGCTTCAAGACTCAAAAAACTTTCAATATAAAAATAATATATTTATCTATCAAGGAGATATTACCAAGCTAATTGTTGATGCGATTGTTAATGCTTGTAATGAAAGATTACTTGGATGTTTTTATCCTCTTCATAGCTGTGTAAATAATATTATTCATTCTTATGCTGGTCTTGAGGTAAGAAGAGATTTATTAAAGAAAATTGGCGAAAATTATGAAGAAGAAAATGGTAAATTTATTGCGACTAATGCTTATAATTTAAAGGCTAAGTATATTTTTCATACCATAGGACCTCAAGTTATTAAGCTAAGTGAGCAAGATAAATTAGATTTGAAAAATTGTTATTTAAGCTCTTTAGAGGAGGCTTCAAGGCTTGGTTAATACAATTGCATTTCCTTGTATTTCAACAGGACTATATAATTTTCCTAAGGATATAGCTTCGAGTATTGCTTATAAGACAGCTTTTAATTATTTAAAAGATCATCCTGATTTGAATGTTATATTTTCTACTTATGATATGAAAGATTATTTGCTTTATAAGAAGGAGGAAAAAAAGTATGATTATTAATACCGGTCAAAGAACAGATATTCCTGCTTTTTATGCAAAATGGTTTATAAATCGTATTAAGGAAGGCTATGTACTGGTAAGAAACCCCTATTACCCTAATTTGGTTACTAAATTTAGCTTAGATCCTAAGGTTGTTGATGTGATTGGCTTTTGCACTAAAAATCCAAGACCTATGTTGCCATATCTTGATGAGCTATCTAAATATAAGCAATTTTGGTATGTAACAATTACTACCTATGGACGTGATTTAGAGCCTAATGTTCCTTATCTTTTGGATGTGATTGAGGATTTTAAGACTTTATCTTTAAGACTTGGAAAATACGCTGTTGGTTGGCGTTTTACACCAATTATAATTACTCCTAATTATCCTAAAGAAAGACATTTGAAGGCGTTTGAGTATATTGCATCAAGATTGGCAGGATATACAAAACTTGCTGTTTTTGGTTTTGTTGATTTATATGATAAGCTTAAAAAAAATCATCCAGAAATTCAGAATGCATCTGATGATGATAAAGTTTATCTTGCTAAAGAATTTCAAAAAATAGCTAAAAAATATAATATGGAATTAAGACTTTGTTCTAAAGAAAAGTGGCTTAAAAATTATGGAATAGATGTGGATGGCTGTATGCGCCTTGAAGACTATGAGAGAGCCGCTGGGGTTAAGCTTAAGCCAACAAGTAAGATGCAAGCAAGAAGGGGCTACTGTGCTTGCTTGCTTTCAAATGATATAGGTTCTTATAATTCCTGTATGCATTTATGTAAATATTGCTATGCAAACGGAAATAGTAAAATGGTTTTAAGTAATTATCAAAATCATGATGATAATTCACCTTTTTTAATTGGTACTTTAAAAGAAAATGATAATATAAAAGTTGCTAGTCAAAGCTCTTGGATTGTAAAAGAGGAAGGATTATTTAGTGAATTTGCGCCTTAAGAAAATAATTGATGAAGCAGATGCTATTTTAATTGGAGTAGGTTCAGGCTTATCTAGTGCTGCTTCATTTGAATATGGCGGAAAGACATTTATGGATAACTTTAAATACATATATGATAAATATGGATATAAGGATATGTAAAGTGCAGGATTCCATGATTTTGATTCATTAGAAGAAAAATGGGCTTATTGGTCTAAAATGATTTATTTAAATCGTTATAAAAATGACGCTAATCCTTCATATCAAAAAATATATGAATTGTTTAAAGATAAAAATTATTTTGTCATAACAACTAATGTTGAACACCAATTTCAGCTTGCAGGCTTTGATAAAAAAAGATTATTTTATATGCAAGGTGATTATGGCTTATTTCAATGTAGTCTTCCTTGCCATAATAAGACTTACGATAATAAAGAAATTATTTTTAAAATGATAAACAGTATTAAAGATAATAAAATACCTTCAAGCTTAATTCCTAGATGTCTTTTATGTGGAAGACATATGACTACAAATTTAAGATGTGACAATCATTTTTTTGAAGATTTAGGCTGGCATCAAGCATATAAAAGATATAATGATTTTATTACTAAATATAATGATAAAAAAATTGTATTTTAGAGCTTGGTGTAGTTTTTTCTACACCGGTTTGGATTAAGAATCATTTTATAAAAATGACTTATTTGAATAAAAAGGCATCATATATATGTGTTGATTTGGGATATATTGAAATTCCAAAAGAAATAAAGAATCAAACAATTATTTTTAATGAAGATATCAAAAAATTCTTTGAAGAAGATTTTTTTAAAAAACTTACAGGATTAAGTTCTTGTAGGCTTTTTTTGACTTATTATAATAAAATAGACAAAGGGCATTAAAAAATATAATATAGTTAAAGAACGTATGATGATTAAACGTTTAGAGGTGCTTTAGTGCAAACTTTTAATGTGATTTCAACTGACGAATTTGTAAAAAGAAAGAATAAGTATTTTATAATATTTTGATAGAAAATAAAGAGCAAGTTGATACCTATTATGAGTTTAAATTGAAAAAAAAGATAAATATTTGCGTATCTAGAAATGTTAATTAGAGACTATATAAAAAATATAAACTATATTATTTGACATTAGAAATAAAATGATTATAATATATTTGGTTAGTTGTGCCTAACAGAAAAGAATGGTTTAAAAATGATAAGTTGCCGATTATGAAAAATTAGTTGATTTAGGTTTCACAGAAAGTGAGATTTATAATATGACTGATGATAAATATTCTAGATTAATGCAAATGGATATAATTTCAACAAAGTCATATAATACGGTTGACAAAGCAAGTATTGCTGAGAATAATTCAGGTACTGATACAATATATAGTAAGTTTGAAGTAGTGGATGATGAATAGTTAAGAATTGCCAATATAAGTTTAAAGAATTCTTAATGAATGTTCCAATAGAATTGAAAATGATATTGCTGAACAAATCGTATATTTCAAATGATGAAAAAAATATGTTACTAGTGATACTTCGAAGAAAATGACAACTTATGTGTCTAAAGTAAAAATAAATGATGATTATAGGAGGGCTATAAATGAGACCAGAATATAAGGATAAAATAATTGGTATATGTATTATTATAGTGATTGGTGTTACACTTGGTTTAATATTAGAATTTAGTATAGGTATTCCATTCTATTTTATAGGTATTTTAACCTTAATTATAGAAGTATTATACTTAATTATTATTGTTTGTCGTTTTATGAGTGATTACGAAAAAAATAGGCGAAATAATTAAATCTAAAATTAAAAATAATTTTTTAAATTGTAAATTGTATTATTATATAGGTTAGGGTATGCGGACATTTTTTTAGACTAATTATATAATATTCTAAATAATTGATTTATCATTTTGAGAAGATATCAGTTTTAAATTGGACTGTTCAGAACATGAAATAGACTTATTCAAAGATATTGCTGAGGACTACATTGTAAAATTGGAAAGTGAAATCAGAACAATTAAGTAAAATATTCCTCAAGAGTTAAAAGTCAGTGATAAATGAAAACTATTGTGAAAAAGTTAATTTTAAAGTAAAAGGAAAAACAATAATATTAGAGTTTGCTGATAAATTTAATAGATATAAAAGAAGTTCTTCAAGTTATACTTCTTATTTTGATACTCTTATAGATTTTTGAATTAAAAGTGGAATATTTTAATAAAAACAGCAATAATGATGCTTAACTATATAATAATTTTTCGAAACTAATAAAAATTTTTGTTTTAAATAGCTGCAATATCATTTTTATATCAATTAAAAAAATAGTAACATTTGCATCATATGGTAAAATTACTGCCGAGGATTTAAAGAAATTAAAGTAAGAAAAATGACTGTGAAGAATTGGCTTTAAAAAGCTGATATTCATAGTTTTTTTATAAAAGTAGTATAAATCGAGCTTTGCTAAAATAAAAATTATTAATTAGGAGCTCCTTTTTTTCGTATTTAAAAAATGTCAAAATATAAGCTGTTTTAAAAGCTTTTGGCTTTTATAAAGGAAAAAAATACGCTATAATACAAAAAAGTCTAATATTAAATTGGCTTAAGAAAGGTGAAGAATAATGAAATTTATTTCATGGAATATTGATTCAATTAACGCAGCTCTTACATCTACATCCGCAAGATCAGAGCTTTCAAGAAATGTGCTTGAAATGATTAAGCAGGAGGACGCAGATATCATTGCGATTCAGGAAACAAAGCTACCTGAGGCGGGTATGACCGATAAGCAAAGAGAGATTTTACTTTCATATTTTCCTAATTATAAAATAGAGCTTGTAAGCTCAGCCTTCCCTGCAAAAAAAAGCTATGCAGGAACAATGGTGCTTTATAAGGATCTCTATGAGGCTAAGGTATCCAAGCCTTCAATTGGCGCTCCTGATACCATGGATTTAGAAGGAAGACTTCTATGTCTCGAATTTAAGGATTTTTATTTTGTAAATGTTTATACACCAAATGCTGGAGATGGTCTTAAAAGGCTTAAGGAAAGACAGGAATGGGATAAATGCTACGCCAATTATTTAACTAGCCTTGATAAAGCAAAGCCTGTTATTGCTTGTGGGGACTTTAATGTTGCCCATGAGGAAATTGACCTTGCTAATCCAGATTCTAACCACACATCAGCGGGCTTTACCGATGAGGAAAGAGAAGGATTTTCAAATCTTCTTTCCAAGGGCTTTGTGGATAGCTTTAGATATTTAAATGGAAATGTTGAAGGTATTTATTCTTGGTGGTCTCAGCGTATTAAAACCAGTAAGATTAATAACTCAGGCTGGAGAATTGACTACTTCCTTTTAAGTGATAGAATTAAGGATAAAGCCTTAAAATCTTCAATGCTAGATTCAGGTCAAAGACAGGATCATACGCCATTAATTCTTGAGATCAGCAATTTCTAAATTTAATAATAATGATTAATCCTTAGTATCACTAGGGATTTTTTATTATCCCAAAAGTAACTATAGCACTTTATAGTGCGTACTTAGTGATAAAATTAAACAATTTTTTAAATCCCCTTCATATAATATAAATGGAGGGGATTATTTTGTCTAATGTAAGAGAGATTGTAACAAAAGCGATTGTTGCAAAGGGTAAGAAAAGTATTAGTATGTCCCATACTATTGATACAACCTTACAGCCATATTCAATTTTGGGCTGTTGGATAATTAACCATAAATATGAAGCCTATAAGGAATCAGATGTTGTATATGTTACAGGAACCTTCGATATTAATATTTGGTATAGTCTTGCAAATAATACTAAAACAGATGTTTTAAGGGAAACGGTAAGCTATAAAAAGGATATTAAGACCAAACAAATAGTAGATGATTATCTTGAGCATTCTGATGATGTTTTAATTAAGATCTTAAAGAGTCCGCAAGCAACTAATGCTAAAATTTATGATGGACATATTGATATAGATTTATCCTTTGATATTCTAGCAGAGGTTTTAGGTGAAACGAAAATGCAGGTAACTGTATTTAATAGTGAGCCAGAGGATGATAGTGATATTGAGGATTTAGATATTGAAGTAAATGAAGATTTCTTAAAGAAAGTGTAAGTGTTTAACTTACCTTTTTAAATTTTACAAAAATAGTTGACAAGTCAATTATTAGTACTAAAATGTAGTTGACAAGTCAACTAAAGGAGTGATAATGTGGATGTAAGAGAAATTACGAAGGTTGTTAGAAATATGAACCTTTATAAAAATTCTGTTAATAAAAAAAGTATGGAGTTAAATGAAACTGAATATGAGATGCTAAGATTTATTACTAAGCGTGAAAGTAGATCATTTGCTGAGGTTTCAAATTATCTTAACGTTGATAAGGGCTTAGTTACAAGAATGAGTAAAAAGCTAAGTGAGCTTGAATATGTTAGGATTGAATCAGATCCTACCGATTCAAGAAGGAAGATGCTAATTGTGACTGATAAAGCCTTAAAGCTTAAGGATGAAGTTGTAAATGAAGAGGTTTTCTTTTATGATAAATGCTTAGAGGTTTTAACTGATAAAGAAAAGAAAGAATTTCTAAATCTTGTTGAAAAGGTATATTTAGAATCTAAAAAGTATAGAAAGAATGGCTGGAATTTTAATGAAAAGTAAAAATGATAATTTACGCTATGATCGAGTTAGAACTTATTTTAAGCTAAATAAAAAATCATTTATTTTAGCTTCCATAACCGGTGTTATTTATAATAGTTTAATGGCTTTAGTACCAATTGTCCAAGGAAAATTAATTGATGCATTTAATGCTCAAGATGATGTTAAATATATTATTAAATTTGCACTTACCTTTTTGACATTTGTTATTTTTATTCAGGTAAATCGATATTTCAAGCGTTATTATGTAAGAGATTTTTCAAATAAAATGGTTTTACAAATGCGTAGGGTAAGCTTTAAAAATTTAATTACTGATGATATATCAACCTTTATAACAGAGTCAAAGGGCGATATTATGAACAAAAATCTATCTGATATTAAGGATAGTGCTGAAGGTGTAAGAAAGATATTAACGGAAGTATATGATAGTATTATTCTTATGCTTGGTTATCTTATAAGCTTAATGATTATGGATTGGAAAACAACTTTAGTTATTACCATTTTCTTAGTGCTATCAATGGTTTTGGCTAATTTGATGAAGAAGATTATATATAAATCAACCTCTGAATATAAAAAGACATTCTCAAAATCAAAGGATGTTACCTTAAATTCTTTAAAGAATGAACTATATTATCGTGGCTTTGGTGTGTGTCATAAGTATGATGCAATCTATCAGAATACACAAAATGAGCTTGAAAAAAAGTCAATTAAGTCAATGGTATTTAAAGGCTCACTTGAACCAACCTATCAGGCAATTGCTTTAATTGGTTTATTCTTTGTTATTTACTTTTGTGGTATAAAGGTTACAAGTGGTACTTGGCTTGTAGGTACATTTTCAGCTTATCTTTCAACCTATGTTTTAGTAGCTAATAAGGCCTCAAAGGTTGGTAAGGTATTTAATGCGGCTACTAACTTTAAGGTTTCTTGGAAAAGATGCTCGCCTTATCTTGAAAGGAAAGAAATGGCAAGGCATGGAGATTATAAATTAAAAGGTAATCGTCTTGTAGTATCTAATTTAACATTTGGTTATGATAAGAGCTTTATGCTTCATAACATTTCCTTTGATGCTAAATGCGGTGAGGCTATTGGTATTTGTGGAATGATTCATAGTGGAAAATCAACCCTTGGTGGTGCTCTTTCTGGTCTTTATGATTATGAAGGAAGTATTAAGCTTTTAGGCCTTGAGCTTAAGGAAAATAAAAATAGCTTAATTGATCACTATATTTCCTATGCACCTGCAGAGGTTGAAATTTTTAATGATACAATTAAATATAATATTGCTTTTGAAAATAAAGATGTAGAGCATGAACTTAAAATGGCAGATTTATATGATGATGTGAAGGAATTTCCTCTTAAGGAAAATGAGGTCTTATCAAACTTGGCTGAAAACCTATCTGGAGGTCAAAAGAAGCGTCTTCAAATTGCAAGATGCTTATATGGAAGTCCTAAGCTAATTGTATTAGATGATCCTTTTAATGCTATTGATATAAAAATGAGTGTGGATATTTTAAATAATATTCAAAATAATTATCAAGAATCAATTTTGGTAATTATTAATAATCAAAAAGAAATATTAAGTCAAATGGATAAAATAATATTCTTATTTAATGATTCATATATTGTTGGTACCTATGATGAGCTGCTTCAAAACGAGGATTTTTTAAGTATCCTAGGAGGTAAAAGATGAGTGTTTTAAATTGCATTTTTAATTATTTTAAGAAGCATAGTCATGTCTTTATATTAACGCTATTTGTAATTGCAGCTGCTACTGCTTTAACACTTGCTCCACCTCAGCTTTTAAAGATTATTGTTGATGATTTAAATAGTGGTGTTAAAGAACGACTTTTAGATTATGCTATCTTTTATATGCTACTTTTTATTGCAATAGGTCTTATTAATTTCTTAAAAGAGGTTTTACTTGTAATTTTATCTCAGGGTGTTGGAAAAACAATTAGGATAGAAATGCTAAATAAGATTCATAAGCTATCATATATTACATTTTCACATCTAGATACAGGTAATCTTGAGGCATATTTTTCAAATGATGTTGAAGAAATTAATACTTTAATTACCTCAGGTGTTATTTCAATGGCGATTGATGCCTTCAAAATGATTGGTATTGTAGTTTCTATCTTTATATTCTCCCCAATTTTTGGTGGTATTACCTTACTTGTAATTCCTATTATTGTTTTATTTACAATGTGGATAAGAAAAAGAATGTATAAAGCTCAGGCTGCCAATCGTGCTTTAGAGGGTAATGTTAACAATCTTGTTCTTGAAAATCTTGATAATGTTGTTACGATTAAATCATTTAGAATTTATGAAAATGTTGAGAAAAAATATAATGAGGTATTAAAAAATCATTTTAAGACAAATCAAAAGGCTAATACCTATGATGCAGTATTTTCACCTATAATGCAAATTTTAAAAATGATTTTAATTGTTTTAATTATATGTCTTTCAAGTGCAGATATAAGCTTATTTGGTATGAGCGTTGGTATGCTTGTAAGTTCAATTGATTTAATTACAAATTTATTCAATCCGATTGAAAGCCTTGGTATGGAGCTTCAAACAATTCAAAAGTCGATGGCAGCGATTTTCCGTATTAATGAATACTTTAATCTACCTGAGGATGAAAAAAAGAAGCATTATGATATTAATTTAGATAGTATTAAGCTGGAATTTAAGGATGTGTCATTTTCATATGATGGCCAAAATAACATTATTGAAAACTTTAATTTAGTTCTTAATGGTAGTGATCGTCTTGTTTTAAAGGGCAAGAGTGGAAGTGGAAAAACAACCTTGTTTAAGCTTGCTTATGGTTTAATTAAACCAACCAAGGGTACTGTTACAATTAATGGAATTCCTACATATTTGATGTCTGATGAGCTTAAACGTCAAGTATTTGGTATTGTATATCAGGATTATTTCTTTTCTGGTGGTTCAATTAAGGATGAAATTACCTTATGTAATGATATTAGTGATGATGCTGTTTATAAGGTCCTACATCAGGTTGGACTTGACCGCATAAATGATATTCATGCACCTCTTGTAGTTACTGATTATTCAACCGGTGAGTTATCACTATTTAATATTGCACGAGCAATTATTCTTGACAGTAAGGTTTTATTTCTTGATGAAATGAATGCTAAAATTGATTCTTTAAGTGCTAAAAGAATTATTGAGGTTATTGATGAGGTATCTAAGAATAAGCTTGTTATGTCAATTAATCATTATGGTGATTTATTAAGTGGAAGTAAAATTATTAATCTTGAAAAATAATTAAATTTAACAATTTTATTTACTAAAAAATATATTCATGGCCTTTTTTGTTATTTCATATTATAATTTGTCCAGTATGAATATATATTATGGTACATTATTTTACAAAAATTATATAACAGGTGCACTTTTTGTAAGTATGCTTTATTAATAAATCTTATAATTTGCCAAATATTATTGTTAAAATAGATGAAGTATTAATTTAAGAGGTATATTATGCGTATTGGCATTTTTACTGACCAATATTTTCCGACTGTTAGTGGTGTTGTTACATCAATTGAAACACTTGCTGATGGACTAAGAGCTAGAGGTCATATAGTATATATAATTACAAGTTTAGATCTTCGTAATATAAAAAAAGAAGAATTAGAAATATTAAAAGCTAAAGGTGAATATTTTATTAATGTTCCTGGCTTTCTTTATCCTTTTAAAAAGCTTAGAGGTTATCGTTTTATTAATATTAAAAAAGAATATATAAAAAGAATAGCTTTGCTTAAGCTTGATGTAATTCATGTTCAAACGGAATTTTCGATGGCAAGGTTTGCAATTAAATGCTCAAAAAAACTTAATATTCCTATGGTACATACTTTCCATACTTTATTTGATGAATATTTAAGTTATGTTTCAGGATTTTTTACGCGTCTATTTCCCAAAAAGATGCATAATATTTTAGTTAATCGTTTTTTACGCCCGGTAAGTAGGCAATCATTAATCGAAATAGTACCGACTAAAAAGGTATATGATCAAAGGTATCAGTATAAGCTAGGAATTAATGAAGATGTAAGAATTATTCCTACTGGAATTAATTTAGATGCTTTTTTAGAATCTAAAAGACAAGCCTCTTTGGTTAGTAAATACCAGCTTCAGGATAAATTTGTTTATCTTTTTGTAGGAAGAATTTCGGAAGAAAAGCAAATTTCAAATATTATTACAGCGTATAAGAAGGTCGCAAATGCTAATAATCGCTTGCTAATTGTTGGTGATGGACCAGAACTTTCAAAGCTTAGGAAGCTTACTTTAGAATTAGAACTTAAAGAAAATGTTATCTTTACAGGTTTTATTGAATGGAAAAATATAAGTAGCTATTATGCACTTGGAGATGTTTTTTTGTGTGATTCCGTATCGGAAACACAAGGTTTAACTTATCTTGAAGCTTTAGCATCAGGCCTTCCACTTTTAGTTAGAAAGGATGATTGTCTTTTAAATTTGCTTATTAATGACTATAATGGTATTTCGTATGAAAAGGAGAATGAATTAATTGCTTATATGAAAAAATTAGAAACTGATAAGAATAAGCTTTTAAGTCTTAAGAGAAATACGAAGAAGAGTACCATCCAATATACTGATAATATATTTGTAGAAAATATTATTAAGGTATATGAGGACGTAATAAAAAAATAATGATTTACCATTGATAATTTAATGGTAATTTTTTACTTGACACTAAAGCTAACTTAAGCGTTATAATAGTAGTAAAATATTTGCTAAAACAAGTATTAAATGATATTATTGAGGTAAGGTAGTGATTTTATGAACAGGATAAATAATCAAGCATTAACTGGAGAAAGAGCTTTATTTAAAAGTGAAGATTTAGAGGTATCTGATTGTTACTTTTATGATGGTGAATCTCCATTAAAGGAATCATTAAATATTAAGGTTATTAATTCTAAATTTGGTTGGAAATATCCTTTATGGTATTGTAATAATGTTAAGGTTTTAAATTCATATTTTGAAGAAACGGCTCGTTCAGGTATTTGGTATACAAATAATATTACAATCAATGATTCAATTATTGATGCTCCTAAGCAATTTAGAAGAAGCTCATATATAAATCTTTTTAATGTTAAGCTAAATAATGCTTTAGAAACAATGTGGAATTGTCATGATATTACCCTTCATGATTGTTATATTAAAGGCGATTATTTTGCGATGAACTCTCATAATATTGAGTGTAATAATATTAAAATTGATGGAAATTATTGTTTCGATGGTGGAAAAAATATTGTAATTAAAAATGCCATTTTAAATTCTAAGGATTCGTTTTGGAATTGTGAAAATGTAACAGTTTATGATTCAACAATTATAGGTGAATATTTAGGATGGAATAGTAAAAATATAACATTTATCAATTGTAATATGGAATCATTACAGGGCTTTTGTTATATGGAAAATCTTAAGCTTGTTAATTGTAAGCTTAATGTAACACTTGCATTTGAATATTCAACTGTTGATGCTGATATTAATTCTAAAATTGATTCAGTTAAGAATCCAAATGGAGGTATAATTCGTTCTTTAGGAATTGGAAAGTTAATACTAGATGATAATATTAAAACATCTAAGAATGCATGTAAATATGAGGTGAAAGAATGTATAGCTTCGACAAAATAATTGATAGAAGAAAAACGGCATCGCTTAAATGGGATATAAAGCAAGATGAGCTTCCTATGTGGGTTGCTGATATGGATTTTGAGGTATTACCAGAAATCAAGGAAGCAATTTTAAAAAGAGCCGAAAATGGTATTTATGGCTATAATATAATACCTAATGAGTTTTATGAGGCTTATATTAATTGGTGGAAAAAGGAACATAATTTTATAATAGATCCTAGTTGGCTTATTTTCTCAACGGGTGTTGTGCCATCTATTTCAAGTATTGTAAGAAGATTAACTAGACCAGCGGAAAAGGTCTTGATTCAAACACCTGTTTATAATATTTTCTTTAATTCGATTTATAATAATGGGCGTTATATTTTAGAGTCACCTTTAAAGTATGAAAATCATAGCTATTATATTGATTTTAATGATTTAGAAGAAAAATTAAGTGATCCGCAAACAACATTAATGATATTATGTAATCCTCATAATCCTATTGGTAAAATTTGGTCTTGTGATGAACTTACTAAAATAGTTGATTTATGCTTTAAATATAATGTAAAGCTTATTAGTGATGAAATTCATTGTGATATAACCTCACCTAAAAAAAGCTATATTCCTTTACTTAGTGTATCACCAAAAGCAAAAGAAATTGGCATTGCCCTTGTCGCTCCTACTAAAGCCTTTAACATTGCAGGTATTCAAACCTCGGCTTTAATAATACCAAATGATACTCTAAGGCATTATGTTAATCGTGGCCTTAACAATGATGAAATTGCGGAGCCTAATACATTTGCTATTGGTGCTGCGTGTGCAGCTTTTAATTATGGTCATAATTGGAATTTAGAATTAAGAGAGTATATTGAAAAGAATAAGGAATATGTTATATCAAAGCTTAAAGCTACTAAGGCTTACCCTATTAAGCAAGATGCTACCTATTTAATGTGGATTGATATTAGTCAAATTTGTGATGATTCTTTAGTTTTAAGGGATTATATTAGAAAGCATACGGGTCTTTATTTATCTGATGGCGCTTCATACGGTAATGCTGGGAGTACTTTTTTAAGAATGAATGTTGCAACGCCTTATGCAAATGTTGTTGACGGTACTGCTAGATTAATTAAAGGTATTAAGCTGTATTTAGACGAGAATAAAGGAAAGAATTAAGAAGGTTGCTAAGACGACCTTTTTAATATAAAATGCATAAAAATGTAACATATCTGCTTGCTTTATAGAATTTAATTAGTATTGAAACTTGTTTTATTAAGAGATTATTAGTTTTTTAATTTTACAAAATTAAATTTAATTTAATATAAAAAAACTATTGTTTAAAAAAATATTATAATAGTGAACCAAAATATTTTGTAAGAAATATAAATTTATAATTAGAGTAATGTTTTAAAAAAAGATGCTATGTTACAATTTCATAATAAATGGTGGTGAAAATATGATTATAAGAAAAGCTAAAGGTAGCGATGCAAAAGCAATTTTAGAATATTGTAAAATTATTGGTGGTGAAACAGATAATTTAACATTTGGTAATCAAGGTGTAGGATTAACTTTAGAGCAAGAGAAAGATTATTTAGATAAAATGAATTCATCAAATAATAGTATATATTTAGTAGCAGACGATGAAGGAGAAATAGTTGGTTGTCTTAATCTAAATTCATTTTCAAAGGAAAGAATTAAGCATAATGCTGAATTAGGTATATCAGTAAAAAAAGATTATTGGCATAAAGGTATTGGTTCAATGTTAATGAAGGAGGCAATTGAATTTGCTAAAAAAATTAATATTGATAGCATACATTTAACTGTAAGAAGCGACAATGAACGTGCTAAGTCTCTTTATACAAAATTTGGCTTTAAAAAAACTGGTACATTTTATCGCTATATAAAAATTGGCAAGACTTTTTATGATTGCGATTTGATGCATTTATTCCTTAATGAATCACCAGTATAATAGTACGTAGTTATTTGTAGATTTTTATAGAAGACAAAAAAGATTGGTAGATGAAGCGTATAAAGAATTTGAGTATATCGATTTCTAAGCAATGCAGGTATTGTTTCATATGGACCTATAGAAGAAAACAATAAATACGTTTGAAAGTACAATGAAAGTTAATTTTTATGCTCTGATGAGGCTTTATATAGATGGTGAAGTTAGTTGTGATGATGGTGGATTTAAAAACATTTGATTATTTATAACTAAATGATAAGTGCGATATGACTTGCACTTAATGAAGAGTGGTATAAAAACTACTCTTTTATTTTTCGCTTTTTATCAAAAAAACATTTTTTTTGAGGTTTAATCATTTATTCAAAATGAAAATCGTGTTATAATTGAAGGGATTAAAAAAGAAATGGGTGTTTTAAATGAATTTGAAAGATGTCGATAAAAGTGAATTTACACCGATGATGCAACAGTACATCGAATGCAAGGAAAACTATCCTGATGCGATAGTATTTTTCCGTATTGGTGACTTTTATGAAATGTTTTTTGAAGATGCGTATATAGCCTCACGAGAACTTGAAATTGCTTTAACAGGAAAGGATGCTGGCTATAAGGAAAGAGTACCGATGTGCGGTATTCCCTTTCATGCTTATTCAGGCTATGCTGAAAAGCTAATTTCAAAGGGCTACAAGGTGGCGATTGTTGAACAGGTTGAAGATCCTAGTCAGGCTAAAGGACTTGTTAAACGTGATGTTGTTAAAATTATTACACCTGGTACAATTACCGAAGCCGGCTTAAATGAAAAAGAAAATAATTTCTTAGCTGCGATATATGAGACAGATGCAAGATATACTTTAGCTTATGCGGATGTTTCAACAGGACAAATGTATTTGACTACTATTGAAGATGAAGAAGCTTTAGCAAATGAAATTTTATCTCTTCATGCGAAAGAGGTTATTTGTCTTTCAAGTTTAAAGCTTAAAATATTAAATACACTTCACGATAATTATCAAATTGTTATTTCAAGATGTGATGATACAAGCCTTATTGATGATTATAAATATTTGATAGAAGGCCTAAATTTAGAGAAATTTAAGGATGATATTCCTTGTATCAGTATTTTAATTAATTATATTTCTAAAACACAAAGACATAATTTATATCATCTTCAACCAATTAAGTTTTATTCATCAAATCAGGTCCTTCACCTAGATCCTTTTTCTAAGCGTAATCTTGAACTTACCGAAACGCTACGTCAAAATCAAAAAAGTGGATCGCTTTTATGGTTACTTGATAAGTGCCAAACAGCAATGGGAAGTCGAAAGCTTCATACTTGGATTGATAGGCCTTTAATTGACCGAAATGAAATTATTAAGCGTCATAATTATGTTGAGGCTTTAATAAATAATTATGTTGCTAAAGAAGAAATTAAAGAATCATTAAAAACGGTTTATGATCTTGAACGTATTATTGGCCGCATTTCGGTTGGAAATGCGAATGCTAAAGATTTAGTCCAGTTAAGAAGAAGTTTAGCTAATATTCCTAATTTTAAGAAGAATGTTATGGCTCTAGGTACTGATGATGCTATATCATTTGCAAATGGCATTGATACCCACGAAAAACTATATGATCTTTTAGATAAGGCACTTGTTGATGACCCACCTCTTCAAATTAAAGAAGGCGGTATGATTAAGCCTTTGTATAATAAAGATTTAGATGAACTTAAAGAAATTTCAGGATCCTCAAAGGATTGGATTTTAAAATTTGAGGCTCAAGAAAGAGAAAGAACCGGTATTAAAACTATGCACGTAGGATATAATCGTGTATTTGGATATTATATTGAGGTATCTAAGGGTGCTCTTCAAAATTTAACTGACAGTGATCATTATGAGCGTAAACAAACCTTAGCTAATGCTGAGCGTTTTATTACACCTGAACTTAAAAAATATGAACAAATTGTGGTAGGCTCAACTGAAAAAATTCAAAAGCTTGAATATGATTTATTTATTGAAATAAGAGATGTATGTCAAGGCTTTACTAAATCATTACAACAACTTGCGGATAAAATTTCAACAATTGATTGTCTTCTTGCTTTCGCTGAGGTTTCGGTTAAATATAATTATGTTAGACCAGAAATGTCTTTAAAGCGTGAGGTTAATATTGTTGAGGGACGTCATCCGGTTATTGAAACCTTCTTAAAGGATGAGTATGTTAAAAATGATGTAATTATTAATTCTTATAATACAATTTTAATTACGGGTCCTAATATGAGTGGTAAGTCAACCTATATGCGTATGCTAGCACTTATTGTAATAATGGCTCAGATAGGCTGTTTTGTACCAGCTAAAAGTGCAACGCTTATGATTTTTGATGCTATATTTACACGTATTGGTGCATCTGATGATTTAATTAGTGGTCAATCTACGTTTATGGTTGAAATGCTAGAGGCTAATTTTGCCATTAAGAATGCAACTAAGGATTCCTTAATTTTATTTGATGAGCTTGGAAGAGGTACATCTACCTATGATGGTATGGCTCTTGCTCAAGCTATTATTGAGTATGTTCATGAAAAAATAGGCTGTGTAATGCTATTTTCAACTCATTATCATGAGCTTGTTTTACTTGATAAGACATTAAAGCATTTAAAGAATGTTCATGTTGATGCTAAAGAATCAAAGGGTGGCGTAGTTTTCCTTCATAAGGTTTTAGACGGTGGTGCTGATAAATCTTATGGTATTAATGTTGCATCCTTAGCGGGTCTTCCTAGAAGCTTAATTGAAAGATCTAAAAAGATTCTTGAAACACTTGAGGAAAATAATTCTACATCAGGCGTTAACCTTGATTTATTTAATTTTGATGCCTATGAGGAAGAACCTCAAAATCAAGAGGAAGAAAAAGCTTATAATTTGAAGCATGCTCTTGAAATTTTAGATATTGATTCATTAACACCAAGAGAAGCGCTTGATTGGCTATATAAAGAAAAAAACAAATTAGATTAGAGGTGAAATAATGGGAAGAATCGTTCAACTTGATGAAAGATTATCAAATATGATTGCAGCTGGAGAGGTCGTTGAAAGACCTTCCTCAGTTGTAAAGGAGCTTGTTGAAAATGCGATTGATGCAGGTGCCAAAAATATATCTATTACCTTAATTGATAGTGGTGTAAAGGAAATAATTATTGAAGATGATGGCTGTGGAATGTCACGTGATGATGCAAAACTTTGCTTTTCACGCCATGCTACATCTAAAATTAAAAATGAATATGACCTTTTTAGAATCCAAACCTTAGGCTTTAGAGGTGAGGCGATTCCTTCCATTGCCTCTGTTTCAACATTCACCCTTTTAACATCTGATGGTGCTGAAGCTACAAAGGTTATTTATAAGGGCGGTCACTTAGAGGATATAGCCCCTGCATCTCGGTCAAAGGGAACAACAATAAAGGTAGAAGGTCTTTTTTATAATGTGCCTGCTAGACTTAAATATTTAAAAAGTCTTCCTTCCGAGCTTGGAAGTATTACCTATTTAGTATCTAAATATATTTTGGCTAATCCTAATATAAGCTTTACTTTAAAAAATAATGAGCGTTTAATTTATAAAACCTTAGGTAATGGTGATTTGGTTCGAATTTTTGGTGAATTGTATGGGCTTGAGGTCGCAAAGGGTTTGTTAAGAAAAAACTACGAAGGAAATGGCTATAAGATTGATTTATCAATTTGTAAATCAGTTGTTTCAAGAGCTAATAAGCTTGAAATTACAACCATTGTTAATGATAGATATGTTAAATCAAATCCAATTATTGAAGCTATTATTAAAGGATATCATACTTATATTCCTGAAGGAAGATATCCGATTGCTTTATGTAATATTACTATTGACCCAACCTTGATTGATGTTAATGTACATCCTACTAAAATGCAGATTAAGATATCGAATGAAGAAGAAATGGCCTCAGTAGTTGAAAAATTAACAAATGAGCTTTTAAAGTCAGCATCAATGATTCCCGATATTAAGCCTATAGAAGATGCTCCTAAAAGCTATGCTAAGCAAAATATATTTAATGATGTGATTTTTAAAGAAGAGGTTTCAAGGCCTCAAATTAATAATTCTAGTTATCAAGATGATATTACTAAAGAAAATGATTATTTAAAAGAGGCTTCCTCAAAGCTTGATGAGCTTTTAAATAGTGCCAATACCTATAAAGATGAAATCAAGCCTGAAGAGAAAACTGAGGCTAAAGAAGAAACAAAAAAAGATGATAATATTATTCCTTATTTAGAGTATTGTGGTTCAGTTCATGGAACATATTTGATTTTTCAAAATGAAGAAGGAATGTATTTAATGGATCAGCATGCAGCGGCTGAAAGGATTAATTATGAGTATTATCTTGAGGTATTAAAAAATCCAACAAATGCCTCATCACTTATGCTAATCCCTCTTCATCTTGAATTTACAGCCTCAGAAATGATTTCAATTAAGGAAAATCTAATTACTTTTGAAGAACTTGGTTTTAAACTTGAGCAAGCAAGTCCAACGTCTTTCTTTGTAAGGGAATATCCAATGTGGCTTCATGTTGATGATTGTGAGGATTTCCTTCGTAATATTTTATATAATGACTATCGTGATAAGCAATTTACAATTGAAAAATATCGTGATAGATTAGCAGCCGAGATTGCTTGTAAGGCCTCAATTAAAGCTAATCATGCGATAAAAAAGGAAGAAATAGATACTTTACTTGAAAATTTAAGAAAATGTAAGAATCCATATACCTGCCCACATGGTAGACCAACTATTATCAAGATTACAACTCTTGAATTAGAAAAAATGTTTAAGAGGGTGATGTAATGAAACGTGTAATAGCAATTGTAGGACCTACGGCGGTAGGGAAAACAAAAATATCAATTGAGCTTGCTAAAAGGTTAAATGCTGAAATTATTTCTGGTGATAGTGTAGCTGTATATAAAAAGCTTGATATTGGTAGTGCTAAGCCAACAGCAAAAGAAATGCAAGGTATTAAGCATTATTTAATTGATGAATTACAACCTTGTGAGCAATACGATGTAATGACCTTCCAACATAGAGCACGCCAAATTATTGATAATAGCAAAAAGCCTATGATAATTTGTGGTGGAACAGGCTTATATATAAAAAGTGTTCTTTATAATTACGAGTTTGAGGCTCCTAAACGTGATGATACTCTTGAAGAAAGATTTAAGGATTTTTCTAATGAAGAGCTTTTTAATTATTTATTAAAGATTGATCCTGAATTTGACACAGCAAGAATACATATGAACAACCGTAAACGCGTTTTACGGGCAATTGAAATTAAAGAATCATCAAATGAATCAATTGAGCATTTTAATAAAAAAAATGAACCTTATTATGAACCTTATATTGTATATCTTAATATATCAGATAGAGATTTATTATATAAAAGAATTAATGATAGAGTTGATGAAATGTTTGCTAATGGGCTTTTATATGAGGTATTTAGCCTATATAAAGAGGGAATTACGCCTAATGCGATTGGTTATAAGGAGCTTATTCCCTTCTTTAATAAAGAAATAACACTTGAAACAGCAACTGATAATATTAAACAAAATTCAAGACATCTTGCTAAAAGACAAATGACTTGGTTTAGAACACAAATGGATACCCATTTTTATGAGGTTAATTTAGATAATATTAATGAAACAATTGATACTATTTATAAAGATCTAAAGGAGTTTTTATCGTGAAATATTATTTAATTGGTCTTCCTGGAAGTGGAAAGTCAACTATTGGTCGTGAGCTTGCACATGAGCTTAAATATAAGTTCATTGATACTGACAAGCTGATTGAAGGAAAATATGGAAATATTTCTAATATTTTTAAAGAGCATGGTGAAGCTTATTTTAGGGATGTTGAATCAGAAATTTTAAAGAGTTTAATGTGTCTTGATAATGTTGTTATTTCCTGTGGTGGAGGAATTGTTGAAAGAGAAATTAATAAAAGCTATATGAATGGGATTGTTGTATATCTTGATGCATCCTTAAAAGAAATAAATAATCGTTTAGCTAATGATACCTCAAGACCACTTATGGCAACTAATTCAGTGATGGATTTATACAAAAGACGTCATCAAAAATATGATAGCTTTAAAACCTTTAGAGTTAAAAATCAAATAATTTCTAAAGCAATTAAGGATATTAAAAAGGAGACTTCAAGGCTATGCAAAAAAAACAAATTTTAGTTATAAATGGTCCCAATCTAAATATGTTAGGAAGAAGAAATAAAGATCATTATGGGACTAAAACCTTAAATGATATTTATAATATGATGAAAGAGTATAATATGTTTGAGTATTCTTTCTTTCAATCAAATCATGAAGGTGCGATAATTGATCGTATTCAAGAACTTAATTATGATGCGATTATTATAAATGCGGGGGCGTATACTCATACATCAATTGCTATCCATGATGCACTTGAAATCTTTTCAGGACCTAAGGTTGAGGTCCATCTTTCAGATGTTGATAATAGAGAAGACTTTAGAAAAGTAAATTTTATTAGAAGTGTATGCTCATATACAATTACTAATATGAAGGAACAAGGGTATATTGAGGCTATCAAATATTTACAAAATTACTTTAATATGCTATAATTAAAATAATGATATTTTTTTAGGTAATTTGGAGGAAAATATGGTTAACGTAAATGACTTAAAAAATGGTACAGTCATTGAATATGATGGTAAGCTATGTCAAATCATTGAATTCATGCATGTACTTCAAAATAAAGTTGCGTATGTACGTGTTAAAATGAAGGATCTTCGTACAGGTGCTCGTATTGAAACCGCATTAAAGGGATCTGATCAAAAGTTTAAGCTTTGTTTAATTGACAGACGTAATATGCAATACATTTTTAATTCTGGTGATACATATACATTTATGGATAATGAAACATATGAACAAATTGAAATTCCTACCTCACATCTTGAGTGGGAAAAAAATTTCTTGCAGGAAGGAATGAATTGCGATGTAATGCTTTATGAAAATGAAGTTTTAACTATTGAACTACCAGATAAGGTAGAATGCATAGTTACTCAATGTGATCCTGCTGTAAGAGGTGATACTAAGACTAATGCTTTAAAGGACGCTTTCCTTGAAAGTGGCTTTTTAGTTAAGGTTCCTATGTTTATTGAACAGGATGAAAAAATTATTGTATCAACTAAAACTGGTGAATATGCCGGTCGTGCATAGTAGAAAAATTAAGGTCAAAAAATATAATATATAAGGAGATGAATTAACTATTTTAAGCTAAAATACTTTTCTGGTGTTGACAACCATAAGAAAAGCATTGCTTAAATAGCAAATATTTTGGACATACAATCGTCAGTACAATCACTTTCAGTTCCGTCGGTGAGTATTTTAACTATTAATGGCGGATTACTTGCGTTATTAATTATTTTAGTATTATTCTCAGCTTTTTTCTCAATGACAGAAACGGTTTTCGCATCTGTTTCAGAAGCGAAAATTAAAAATTATGTTGAGGAAAGAAAAACGGGTGCCAAAAAGGCTCTATTTTGTGTTGAGCATTTTGATCGTACCCTTACAACATTACTTGTGGGTAATAACATTGTAAATACGGCTCTATCTACATTCGCTCTTACCTTCTTTATGGGCTTTATTAGAACTGGTAATTTGGAGCTTATTTCAACGGCTATTATTACAATTGTTCTTTTAATTTTTGGTGAAATTACTCCTAAAACTATAGGAAAGAAATATAATGATAAGCTAGTATTATTTTTAGCGCCAATTATTTATGTAATAAGCTATATCCTACTTCCTATTTCTATTATCTTTATGGGAATTCAAAAGATTTTCACTGGTAAAAAGAATAACGATTCTCAGGTTAATGAATCTGAACTTGAAACTATTCTTGATACAATGGTTGAGGATGGCGAAATTGAAGATGATGAGCATGAATATATTAAAAATGTATTTGATTTAAATGATCGTACTGTTGAGGAAATAATGGTTCCTCGTGTAGATATGGTAGCGATTGAAGATACAACTTCAATTGATGAAGTTAAGAATATTTTTATCCGTGAGCAATATTCTCGTATTCCTGTTTATCATGAAGACAAGGATCATATTATTGGTATTATTTATGAGCGTGATTTCTTTGAAGCAATGGCTAAAAATATTGAACTTAAGAATGTTAAGCAGTTGATGCGTAATGTTTTATTTGTTAATAAAAAAATGACTGTAGATGCATTAATTAAAACATTACAGGAATCTAAAACTCATATGGCTATTGTATCAGGAGAATATAATGATACTTTAGGTCTTGTAACAATGGAAGATGCCCTTGAGGAAATCGTTGGTGAAATCTATGACGAACATGATGAGGGGTCTGTTAAGCAAAAATTAATAACAAAAATAAATGATAACACATATATGGTTGATGGTGATATGTTTGTCAGCGATATGTTTGAAGAAATTGGTCTTGGTGAAGCTCCCGAAGGTGCATCGAAGCTTTCCACTTGGATGTTTGAATCACAAGAGGATTTACCTAAGATTGGCGATAAGATGACTTATATTTCTTGTTTTACAGATCAAAATGAAAACGGAGAGTATGAGGATTATGCTAAAAAGATTGTTCTTGAAATCGTTGAGGTTGATGATAGACGTATTGAAACTGTAAAGGTTACAGTTGATGATGCAACTGAAGAAGAGGTTGAACAATTTGAAGAAAGTAAAGAGGATGAATAAATCCTCTTTTTTAAGCTTAAAAAATAAAGTTTTTGGAATCTGATCTTAAAACTATTGGAAAACAGGAAGATTTATGTAAAGATTAAAATTTAAAGAGTAGAGTATAATGGCAGTAAAATCAAAGTAAAAAAACTTAAAATGTTTTCAAGATACAACGAAATTAATTCATTTTCTTTAAACTATACTATGCTTTATTGTTTGATAACAATCATTATAAATTTTATTATATTATTGTATATAAAATTTGAAAATTATATCATTTATCAATGAAAAAAATAAACTTAATATAAAAAAACAGATATTTATCTTAAAAAAATATTTAGTTTTGATATCATATGATGTTAGTATAGATATATAGACACATAAAGATAACTTGGTAAAATTTTAATTTATTATATAAGATGTAAATTTAGAGTTTTTTATAATATAACTTAATTTTATTGCATATTGTTACTGGTGATATTTTGAAAAAATGCTTATTTTTATTAAATTCATTAGTTTTATTATTAACATTACCAATGATTTCATATGCTAAAAATGAAAGTTCATATGTTGTCTATGATGTGAAAAATGAAGTAGTAATTGATGGTAAAAACTATAATGAGCCATCACTTATTGCGTCTACAACAAAAATACTTACAGCTATTATTACAATAGAAAATAGAGAACTATATGAGCTTGTAAAAATAAATGAGGAAGATACTAAAATAGAAGGATCTAAGGTTTATTTAACATTAAATGAGCATTTTACAGTTATAGAATTATTATATGGCTTAATGCTTAGAAGTGGTAATGACTGTGCTAATGCACTTGCAAGAAGCTATAAAGATGGTTATCAAGCGTTCATTGAACTTATGAATGATAAATGTAAAGAACTAGGTTTAATAAGTAGTGTTTTTGAAAATCCTTCAGGCTTAGATTCGGAAAATGAAAATTATTCGACTGCCTATGATATGGCTCGTCTTATGGCCTATGCGATGAAAAATGAATATTTTTATAATATAGCAAGCACTCATGAAATAAGAATTAAGTCACAAGAAGGAACTACCTTTTATTTAAAGAATAAAGATAAATCTATGTTAACCGATGAAAGATTTATAGCTGGTAAAACAGGTTATACTAAAGCTTCAAAAAGAGTTTTAGTTAACTTTGCATCTAAAGATGGCTTAGATGTTGTAATAGTAACGATAAATGATTCTAATGATTGGCAAAATCATAAGTGTTATTTAGATAATGCTTTATCCTTAAAACTTAAGCTGGTTTTGAGGAAAGGAACATATTATATAGAAGAATCTGAATATAAGATGGAAATAGAAAAAGATATATATGTATATGCAAATAACATATCTTATGTAATTGACTTTAAAAGAAAAATATTATATTTATATGATGATACATTAAAAATAAAGTCAATTAAGATTGAATTATCAAAATAAATGAAATGATTCCTAGAAAAAAAGGTTTTATTATGCTAATATAATATCAAGGTGTGATAATAATGAAATATGCAAATATAAAAAAATATGATATTGCTAATGGACCAGGTGTAAGAGTTTCTCTTTTTGTTTCCGGATGCAAGCATCATTGCAAAGGATGCTTCAATGAAATTGCTTGGGATTTTAATTATGGTAAAGAATTTTCAAGTGATGTTCAAGATGAAATAATTGCTGCTTTAAAACCTGATTACATAGAAGGTCTTACTATTTTAGGTGGTGAACCATTTGAGCCTGAAAATCAAAGAGGATTACTCTCTTTTTTAAAAAGAGTAAGAGAAGAACTTCCCAAAAAAACAATATGGGCTTTTTCAGGCTTTATTTTAGATAAAGAAATATTAGGTACTTCAAGGGCTAATTGTGAAGTTACGAATGAGCTTCTTAGTTTAATTGATGTTTTAGTTGATGGGCGTTTTGAGGAAGATAAGAAAGATATTGCATTAATATTTAAAGGCTCTTCTAATCAAAGAATAATTGATTTAAGAAAAACACTAAAGGAAGGACATATAGTACTTAGTCCTTTAAATGATAAAAAGAGCTATTAATATTTATTATAATTAGCATATGATAAGAAACTAGTTTCAATTAATAATTAACTAGTTTTTTTTATAATGCAAAAAATGCATTATTAATTTTTAAAAAAAATTACCTCAAAAAAGATTATTTTTATGCAAAATAGGCTTTTTTTGAGAAAAAAGCAGCTTTAAAGCTTTAATTTATTGCTAATATATAAAAAAACATCTGCTTTTTGAGAAAACACCTTACCTAAGCCATTATTGACATAAAAACTAATAAATGTTACATTATATTTTAGGTGATATAATGAATAAATATGATGTATTAAAAGAATATTATGGCTATGATGATTTTAGAGGAATTCAAGAGGAATGTATTGATTCAATCTTAGAAGGTAATGATACAATTTGTGTTATGGCAACAGGAGGCGGTAAATCCGTGACATTTCAAATTCCTGGGCTGATGCTTGATGGTTTAACTCTTGTTATTTCTCCTTTAATATCGCTTATGAATGATCAGGTATTAAATTTAAAAAAAATTAAAGTATGTGCAGGTACTATAAACTCTAATACGGATGAATATGAAGAATCAAATGTTATTAAAGATTTAAAAGCAGAAAAACTTAAGTTTTTGTATCTTTCACCGGAAAGACTTTTAAATCCAAAATATGAAAAATTATTATTAGAATGTAATATTTCGCAACTTGTTCTTGATGAATCACATTGTCTAAGCCAGTGGGGTCATGATTTTAGACCTAGCTATTTTAAAATTATTGATTTTATAAAAAAAATTGCAAAAAAGCCCATTATTTCATGCTTTACAGCCACAGCTGATGATTTAGTTATAAAGGATATTAAAGAGGCATTAAATATTAATCCTAAAATCTTTAAATCAAGCTTTGATAGGCCTATGCTTTATTATGAAACAATAAGATGTAAGGATAAAAAAATGTTTATATTTGATTTTATTGCTAAACATAATGATGTTGCAGGAATTATTTATACTTTAACAAGAAAAAACACTGAGCATTTATATCAGTTTATTAAGGAAAAGGGATTTAAAGTATCGATGTATCATGGTGGTCTTGAAGACGATGTAAAAAGAAAAAATCAAAATGAGTTTTTAGAGGGTAAAACAATGATAATGGTAGCTACAAACTCATTTGGTTTAGGAATTGACCATAAAACAATTCGTTATGTAATCAATTATGATCTCCCTGAATCAGTCGAGGATTTAGCGCAACAACAAGGAAGGTGCTCTCGTGATGGTAAAAGAGGTGTATGTATTTTGCTTTATAATGAAAGTGATTTATATATTAATGAATATTTTATTAATCAACTTGAAGATAATACAGAACTATCAAGTGATGAAATAAAAAAATTAAAGAAAAGAAAAAGAGAGAAATTAAATGATGTTATTACTTATGCAACAACTAATAAATGTTTACATCAATATTTAGTTAATTACTTTGGTCAGATTCATTCATCATCTTGTTCTAATTGCTCAAATTGTCTTGATTCATATGAATATATTAATGCTATAAAAGATGCTAGGCTTGTAATTGAATTTATAAGGCATTATGATGCACGGTTTGGAATTGATACGATAGCTAAAGCTTTATCTGGAATTAAAACTGAAAAAATAAAAAAACATAATTTAGAGTATTCTAGGTATTATAATAAAATTAAAAATATTGATTATGTAAAGGAAATAATTGTAAGTTTATTAAATGATAATTATTTAATAAGAACGAAAGGTGAATATCCTATGCTTACCTTAAGTAATATTTCTTGTGATTTATTTAAGGAAGAGGAATATTTTATAAGAGTGTTTAAAGAGAATAATATTGTAAATAGGCTTTTAAGACCAACAACCTTATTTGAAAAGCTATTAGATTACAGAGATAAAAAGGCTTTAAGAATTGGTTGTCCTAAGTTTAAGGTACTTCGTGAAGCTACCTTAGAAGAAATCGCAAAGATAAAGCCTCAAAATTTAAATGAACTTAAAAAAATAAAAGGAATGGGAGAAAAAAGTATTGCTCATTATGGTGATGAAATTATTGCTATTGTAAAAGAGAGCAATAAGATTTAAAATATAACTGAATATGTTTATCAAATTGGAGGCTATATGGAATTAATTATAAGACTATATAAAGAAAATACGGAAATTTTATGTGAACAGTTTGATGGAAGGGCTTTTTTTAATGCTATTCCGGTTTATTTAGCAAATAAATTAGGAATTGAAAAATATCCTGATGAATGTTTTAAAGCAAGTTTTGAAGCATTTGAAAAAAGATTAAATCTTAAAGCATCTAAAAGTGTAATAGAAAGACTAGTTAAAAGCTCTTTGTTAGATGAAGTTGATAAATATTTACTTATGCTTGCAAATAATGAGAGTGATTTATATATAGAGAATGTACCTCAAAGATTTATAGATGCGGTTAAATATAAAGACTATGGTAATTGTGAGGATATTAGAAGCTTTTTAGAAGATAATGAAGACGTATTAGATACTATTACTAAAATAAGTATCGAAAGAAGGTAAAAATGATTAAAATTAATAAGGATATTTCTTTTTTAAGCCAAAAGGCTGAAACTGCAAATGCATCAGACTTAGATATAGCACTAAAACTTAAAGAAGCTTTAATTGAAAATAAAGCTGGGTGTGTTGGAATGGCAGCGAATATGATTGGCTATAATAAAGCGATTATTGTATTTGAAGATAAGGATGATTATGTTTTAATGCTTAATCCTAAGATAATAGAGCTCTCAAAGGAGTATTATAAAGTAAAAGAAGGATGCTTAAGTCTAGAAGGAGTAAGGGATACTATAAGATATAAAAAAATTAAAGTATCATATGAAAATTTAGAAATGAAAATGAAAATAAAAACTTATACTGGCTTTACAGCACAAATAATTCAACACGAAATAGACCATTTAAATGGAATAATAATTTAAGTAAATGATTATTTTGTGAAATTTATTGCAAAAAATATAAAAAAGAAGTATAATTATATCAGTAATAAAAAACAAAGAAAAAGAAATTTGATATTTAAAGCTATATCTTTAGATTGGTTCACTTCCTTAGTTTTTAGTTATGAATTTGATAAAGGAGGAACCTAAAATGACAGGTAAGGTTAAATGGTTTAATTCTGAAAAGGGCTATGGATTCATTTCTGTTGAAGGACATGATGATGTATTCGTTCATTTTTCAGCAATTAATATGCCAGGACATAAGGATCTTGTAGAAGGTCAATCTGTTACTTTTGATCTTGTTGATGGTAAGCGTGGTCAACAAGCAGCTAATGTAACAATCGTTGAATAAGAAAAGCTACGTTGTAAACATTGTTTATGACGTAGTTTTCTTTTTTACAAGCTTTATTTATTGTGCTATAATTTAAAAGGTGAAGATTATGCTAAAGTATGAAATAAAAGAAAAATTAAGAACGTCTGATTATGATATGTATGATAGAGTTAAAATCCATTCATTGTTTGATATTTTTCAAGATGTGGCAGGAGATCATGCAGCAATGCTTAATATTGGCTATGAAAATTTAAAAAAGAAAAATTTAATTTGGGTTCTTAGAAGTCAATATATGAGAATAAAAGGTAATATTCCATATAATGAGGAAATAACCTTAAGAACTTGGCCTAAAGTAAGAGGTAGGGCTGATTTTATCAGATATTATGAAATAGAAACTACTTGTGGGGATATCGTGTGTGAAGGGATTTCAAAATGGGTTGTCATAAATTATGAAACAAGGAAAATTGATAGAGCATCAGATATAAATTATAATGGTGAGCTTTATTCTAAAACCTTATTCGATGATTATGATAGAATAAGAACTAATGTTCCTCATACAAAGGAATTTATTGAATCATATAGAGTAAGGAATGATGACCTTGACCATAATGGACATATGAATAATGCAATTTATCCTAAGATTATTTATAATATGGTTAAATTATCTAAGAATTTTAGAATTAGAGGTATGCAAATCGATTATTTACATGAAGCTTTGCTTGATGATAAAATCGATGTTTACTATTTTAATGAAAATGAAAATAAATATTTTGTTGGCTATGTTAATTTAGAAGAAGTTTTCATAGCTAGAGTGGAGGAATAATATGGAAGATTTATTAAACTTTTTAGCAGCAGCTAAAACACAATATCATGCAGTAAGAAAGCTAAAAGAAATGCTTGATAAAGAAGGATTTAAAGAACTAAATGAGGAAGAAACATATGAACTTAATCCTTTAGAAAAATATTATATTATTAGAAATAGTTCATCAATCATGGCTTTTAAAACGCCTAAGAATATTAATGATACTTATCTTAAGATTGTAGCATCACATACCGATTCACCAACTCTTAAGGTTAAGCCTAATAATAAGCTTATTTTAGATCAGTATTCTTCTTTAAATGTAGAGGTATATGGAGGTCCAATTTATTCATCATTTTTTGACCGTCCATTATCACTTGCAGGACGTGCATACATTAAGAAAAATGATAAAATTCTAGAAACACTAGTAGATTTCGATTCGGATTTACTTGTGATTCCTAACGAATGTATTCATTTCAATCGTGAGGTTAATAGTGGAAAAAATTATAATGCCCAAATTGATTTAATCCCTCTTTTAGGTAATAAGGATGCTGATTTAAATAAAATGTTAGCAGCTAATTTAAAGGTTAGAGAGGATGATATTTTATCATTTGACCTTCAGGTTTATAATCGCTATCGGGGAAGTATTATTGGCGCAAATAAGGAATATTTTATGGCACCACAAATTGATAACCTTGAAAGTGCGTACCTCACACTTAAAGGATTTTTAGATGGCAACGATGATGAGGCATTAAATATATATGTATCATTTGATAATGAAGAGGTTGGTTCAAGAACCAAGCAAGGTGCAGGATCAGGATTTATGTCAACAAACTTGGTTCGTATCTTTAAGGCCTTAGGTGCTTTAGATGATGCTCTTGATAAGAGTATTGCAAGAGGGTTATTAGTATCATGTGATAATGCTCATGCTGTACATCCTAATGATTTGGGTAAGACTGATAAATTAAATAAGGTATATATGAATGAAGGCATTGTTATTAAATATAATGCAAATCAAGCTTATACTACTGATGCAATGTCTAGTGCGGTTTTAAAAAGAATTTTTGAACTTAATAATATTAAATATCAAGAATTTACAAATCGTTCTGATGTAAGAGGAGGATCAACATTAGGAGCTATTTCGACACAAATGGTGTCAATACCATCTGTTGATATTGGGCTTGCTCAGCTTGCAATGCATTCAGCCTGTGAAACAGCTGGAGTATATGATGCTAAAATTCTTGAAAGTGGTATGAAAGCATTTTATGATACTAAGATTAAAAAAGAGAAAAATTGTTATATTATAAAGTAGGTCATTATGGGAAAGTATTTTGATTATAAAGTTGCAATGAGCTATTTAGGAGGCTTAGATAGCTTATTTAGGAAGGTTGCAGGTTCTTTTTTAGAAGAATATACAGATTTTGATTTAAAGGTTAAAAAAGCTTTAGTTGAAGAAGAGGCTTCAGCTAAAGATTATATGAATAGTAAGCTTTATGCCTTACTTCATACTTTAAAAGGTATCACGCTTAATTTAGGCTTTAAGCAATTATATGATGAGCTTTTACCAATATTAGCATCGCTTAAAAGTGGTAATTATGAAAAAGAAAAAATAGCGTCAGTATTAAATACCTTTGACGCTAGCTTTAAAGAACTTAAAGAATTTATTTTTTAAGTTCTAATTTATTAATTAATTCAATATCAGGATCAATGAAGATTGTTTTTTCTCCTTTTATCGATACGAAACAGTTTTTATGTCCTGGTATTTTTTTTATGTTTTTGGCTCTTGTATAATTTACAGGAACTGATGATGAATTCCTGGCTTCTGAAAAATAAGCAGCAAGATTTGCACAAGTTCTAATTTCCTCTTCAGTCGCTTCATCACTAGATTGTAATAAAACATGACTTCCTGGCATATCTTTAACATGAAACCATAGTTCAGAAGGACGCGCCATTTTATTGGTTACAAGATCATTTTGAATATTATTTTTACCAACTAAAACTGTGTGACCAGATGGAAGAAGATAGGTCGTTATTTTAGTCTTTTGTAATTTCTCGGGTTTGCTTTTTAATATCATATAGTGATTATCAATTAGCTCTTGTTGAATTTCTAGGGCATCCTTAAGATCACATACTTTTATTTGTGATTTAAGGATATTGAAATAAGCAAGCTCCTCTTCGATAATCGATAGTTGCTCATTAATATGAGAAATAGCATTTTTTGATTTTTGATATTTTTTAAAATATAGCTTTGAATTACCCATAATATCATATCTTTCATCAAGAGGAATGGTAACATTCTCATTGGTGTAATAATTTAAAACAGTAATATTTTTTTTGTGACCAGAAAGATAATTATTGGCAATTAAAAGCTCACCATAAAGACGATATTTATCTGCTTCATCCGCTTTTTGAAGTTCATCTTCAAGCTTATGCTTTTTATTTAAATTTCTTGTAAGCTGTTTATCAATGAATGATTCAATATTCCCTGTTTTGGCTTTAATTCGTTCTTTTAAAGCTTCTTCTTTAAAATACGCATCTAAAAGATTAGAAAAAGAAGGAAAGAAGGTGCCACCATCAACCTTATAATAGGTAATATCATTTTTCTTGCCATCAAAATAAAGACATGGAGTATTATCGTGAATAAGCTCATAAAGCTTTTGTGAAGGATTTTCACTATCAAAAGCTAAAATAGCAGTTTTAAGGGATAAGCCGAGTATTTTAGATGAAAGCTCTTTAGGTGAATTATTAGTTCTTACAAGCGTTTCTAAATCTTCAAGGCTTAAGTTCATAGGATTGATTTTTCCCAATGTATCAGGATAATTATAGTTTCCATTAGGAAGAATTACTCTTAACTCGCCAATTCCTAAATGATGGAAGGCTTCAAGTATTTTAGAGTCTTCAACTACAATTAAGTTGGAATATCGTCCTAATATTTCAATGATAAGTGTTTTCTTTTCAAAATCTCCCATATCATTATATTTTGAGCAAGTTATAGCCATAACACGATCTGTTTCATGGGTTGTAATTTCCATTATTTGACTACCTTCAAAGTACTTTCTTAATAACATTGTAAAGCTTTTGGGTTCTCTGGGAAAATCATAGGATTCGTTTGTAATGTGAATACGGGGATAATTAGCTGAAAGGGAAATAAGAAGCTTATAGTTTTCTTTATTTCGTCTAATTGTAAATAAAAATTCATTTTGAGATGCTTCCTGTATTTTGTTAATTTTGCCTGTTTCAAGAGCCTTAAGCTCAAGACCTAACTTATAAAATAAAATGCCATCAAAAGCCATTAAAATCACGTCCTTAGTTATACTTAGCTTAATTATAGCATAGTTTTTAAAAAAAACTTGCATGTTTCTTGATTTGTAGTATAATGTTATCGGCTTATGGAACCCGTATGGGTCTAGAAAGTGAGGAAAATTATATATGAAAATTAAATTCGGAAAGGTAAAGTCTAATCAAATTTTAAGATTAGTTTTGCTTGCAAGCTTTATTGCAATTTCAATTGTATTACAGGTGTTCGCTACCTACATTAGAATTGGAGAGTATTCACCTGCACTAGCTTTAGTGCCAATTGCAATTTCAGCTATTTTACTTGGACCAGTTGCAGGATGTATAACAGGAGGATTTTGGGGATTATATATTTTAATTTTTGATCCGACTTGTGCTACATTTTTCCAATACAGCTGGATTGGTACTGTTATTGTTGTATTAGGCAAAGGTATGCTTGCTGGTTTAGCATCTGGATGGATGAATAAATGGTTAAAAAGATATAATATTTATTTAGGAATGTGTATCGCAGCAATTATAGCACCTCTTGCTAATTCACTAACATTTAGAATTGGTGAAATTGTGTTCTTTTTACCTCTTCTTGGTGGATGGTCAAAAGCATTAACTATTTTAATAAGTTTGTTTAGCATTTCATTTTTAATTGAAATTGGTATTTCAATTGTGTTATCACCAGTAGTATGTCGTATTTGTATTTTAGGTGATTCTCAATTAAATCTTGGTGTATTCACAGAAGCTGAAAGGGAACGTGCTAGAAAGAAAAAAGAAGAAAAGCTTGAATCTTCTAGTCTTTATCAATTTGAGGAGAATAACAAAGATCGTAAAAATAACACTGAAAATAATGCTTAATTTAGAAGAATATAAAAAAAGTATAATTAAAAGATATGATTATGAGCCCTATTTAAAGTACTTTAGTTATAAGGACTTTAAAGGACTTAAATATGATGAATGTAATATTAAGGTTAATATTGATGTGATAAATGGTGGTTTTTATTATTATAATAAGGAAACTACAAATAATTTAATTGTTTTTGTTCATGGAATTGGACCTGGACATTTGTGCTATATGAAAGAAATTGAAATTTTAGCTTCAAAAGGCTTTAAAGTTTTTGCCTATGATATGATTGGTACTGGAAAAAGTACAGGAGTTCAAATTAAAGGTTTAAGTGGTGCAGTTGAGTCGTTAGATTATGTCTTAGACTATTTACATGCTAAATATAAAAATATAACACTGGCTGGGCATAGTTTAGGAGCATTTGCAAGTCTAAATATTGTAAAATATAAGCCCTACATTAAAAATGTAGTTGCAATATCTGGATTTTTGGCAATTGATTTACTGGAAGCTATGACCTTAGAACCGGAAAAAATTATAGCATACGAAAAAGAACTGAATGGTTATTACTATCAAAATATAGATGAGGTACTTAATTCTTTAGAATGTTATAAAGGAAATATTATGGTAATTCATTCGAAAGATGACCAGACGGTTAATCCTAAAACAGGAATTGATTTTTTGAAAAAACATTTAGTAAAAAAAATAAAATATTTAATGGTAGATGGTAAAGGACATAACCCTAACTATATAAAAGAAGCGGTTTCTTATATGAATAAAATTTTCAGTGATTTTAATAAGAAATTAAAAGAAATGAATATGTCACTTGATGATAAAATTAAATATTTTAAAAATGTTGATTTTGATAAGATGACAAAACAAGATGTGGATGTTTGGAATGAAATTTTTAAATTTATAAAGCATTAAAGGAGGAATAAAAATGGTTTTACTTGTAGATGTTGGTAATTCAAATATAGTGTTTGGGCTTTCTGATGGCAATACAATTTTGAAAAATTGGCGCCTTAAAACATTTCTTGATAAAAGTTCAGATGAGCTTTATATCTTAATAAAGACATTAATTAATGATTCTTTTGATGATGTAATGATTTCAAGTGTTGTACCAGTTGTAACCTCAGCCCTAAATAAGATGTTTACTAAATATTATCAACTTACACCTATGATTTTGGGGCCTGGTGTAAAAACAGGTGTTATGCTTCAAGCTGATGATCCTAAAAGCGTTGGTGCTGATATGATTTGTGATGTCGCAGGTGCTTATCGTTATTTTGAAAAATCAATTATTGTGGATATGGGAACGGCTACAAAATATATTTATCAAAATAAAAATACATTTATGGGTGTTGCAATAGCTCCTGGTGTATCTATTTCAATGAAGGCCTTAGTAAATAATGCGGCATTACTTCCTTCAATAGAACTTCAAACACCTAATCATGTTTTAGGCCATAATACTATTTCTTGTATGCAATCAGGAATTATATATGGAGCTGCATCTCAGGTTGATGGAATGATTACAAGAATTAAAGAAGAAATCAAGGATGATGATATTAAAATTATCGCGACCGGAGGGCTTTCCAAAATTATTGTTCCTTTATGTAAGCATGAAATTGTTTATAACGAGGTACTTGTTCTTGATGGTCTTCTTTCAATTTATAATAAGAATAAAAATTAATAAAGCGTTTTTATCGCTGAAAAGATAAATATTCCTTTACTATTTGAATGAAAAATTATATAATAAAATAATAAAAAGTAAGTTTATTACTTTGCTTTTATTAGTAAAATATGATAGAATTTATTAGGATTAGTATGAGGTTTAAACTATGAAGCTAAATGATAAAGGATTACTTATCGTCTTATCTGGACCTTCTGGCGTTGGAAAGGGTACAGTTAGAAAGGCATTATTTGAAATGCCTGAACAAAATTTTGTTTATTCTGTATCAATGACAACGAGAAAGAAAAGACCTGGTGAGGTTGAAGGAAAGGATTACTACTTTGTTTCAAGAGAAGAATTTGAAGAAAAAATTAAGGAAGGAAAGTTCCTTGAACATGCCGAATTTGTTGGCAACTATTATGGTACTCCCCTTGATAAGGTTAATGAGCAATTAAATCTTGGAAAAGAGGTAATTCTTGAAATTGAAGTTGAGGGTGCCGCACAGGTACGTGAAAAATGCAAGGATGCCGTATTTATTTTCCTCGCACCGCCATCAAAAGCTGCACTTTATAAGCGTTTAAAAAGACGTGGAACAGAGTCGGAAGAGGTTATTAAGGAAAGAATTGATAAGGCAAATCGTGAATTTAAGCTTGCGTTTAAATATGATTATATTGTAATTAATGATGAGGTTCGAAATGCAGCTGATCGTATTATGGCAATAATTCGTGCTGAGCATGCTAAAACAGAACGTTCAATTCATAAGTATCTTGAATTGATTGAAAATGAAACTGATTGTAATAATTGAAAGGATGATTTATTATGGCAAAAAGAGTAAATACTGAAGGTATGCGTTATCCATCTGTAGATAAGCTTCTTGATAAGGTTGATTCAAAGTATAAATTAGCTTATATTGCAGCTAAGCGTGCAAAGATTATCGAAGAAGAGGATTATTGTGCAGCAGAGGATTCAATTTGTGCAAAGCCTGTTGGTCAAGCACTTGAGGAAATTCTTGAGGACAAGGTTCATTGTGATTTTAAAGAATAAGCGTTTATGCGCTTATTTTTTTTAGGTGGTGAAATTATGAATGATACACTTAAAGAACATCTAAAGCTTTTACCGGATAAACCTGGTTGTTATCTAATGAAGGATAAAAATGGTAAAATTATATATGTTGGTAAGGCAAAAATCTTAAAAAATCGTGTTAGATCCTATTTTAGAGGTGCTCATAATTTAAAAACAACAAAGCTAGTATCAGAAATTGCAGATTTTGATTATATTATTACAAAATCTGAGATGGAGTCATTGGTTTTGGAAATAAATTTAATTAAGCAGCATGATCCTAAATATAATATAATGCTAACTGATGATAAAACATATCCATATATTTTACTTACAAGTGAAAAGTATCCACGATTAATGGTTATAAGGACAAAGCATAAAACTAAAAAAGCAGGCCATTTTTTTGGACCTTATCCTAATGTTTATGCAGCTAGGAAGACTTGTGATTTATTAAATAAAATCTATCCTTTTAGAAAATGTCAAAATATGCCTAAAAAGGAGTGCTTATATTATCACATTCATCAATGTTTAGGGCCATGTATTAATAGTGAAGTTGATTATGAAGAATCATCAAAAAAAGTAATTTCTTTTTTAAATGGTGATACTTCATATGTAGTAAAAAATTTAGAAGAGGAAATGAATGTGGCTTCCTCAGCTTTAGATTTTGAAAAAGCTGCAGCATATCGTGATTTAATTAACGATATTTTAACAACGACTAATAAACAAATAATATCAACAAATGATTTGAAAAGTAAGGATGTTTTTGGCTTTTATGTTTCAGATGATGAAATATCAGTTCATGTTCTTTACATAAGAAATGGTTCAATTGTGGAAAACTATCATACAAATTTTACGTATATTATGGATGATGAAACTGCAATTACTGATTTTATCGCTAATTTTTATACTGATGATCGCTTTAAGCCCTCAGAAATTATTACAACATTTTCTGTTGATGTTGAACTATTAAAAGAAAACATAGGTAAGAATATTACTATTCCCCAAAAGGGAATTAAGCTTGATTTAGCAAATATGGCTAATAATAATGCCGAGAAGGATTTTAAGGATATGAAAAATATCTATAAATCTAAAGTGCTAAAGAAACTTGATACAGTTGAAGAATTAGGAAGGATTTTAAACATTCCAGCACCATATCATATTGAAGCTTTTGATAATTCTAACCTTTTTGGTGAATATCCTGTTTCAGCGATGGTTGTATTTAAAAATGGTAGACCAAGCCCTAAAGATTATCGTAAATATCATATCAAAACAGTTAAAGGCGCCAATGATTACGAGTCAATGAAGGAAGTTATTTATCGTAGATATTTAAGATTATCGCTTGAAAATGCACCTATGCCTGATTTAATCGTTATGGATGGTGGTAAAATTCAAGTTAATGCAGCTCTTGAAATTATAAAATTGCTTAATTTAACTATTCCAGTAATGGGTATTGAAAAAGATGATCATCACAAGGCACGTGCAATGGTATTTAATGATGAGGAAATTCCATTAGATAAAAACAGTGATTTATATTTACTTTTAATTAATATATCCCAAACAGTTCATGATTTTGCAATCAGTTTTTTTAGAAGTCAAAAGGCTAAGGGTTTCTTTTCTTCAATGCTTGACGGAATTCCAGGAATTGGTCCTAAGAAAAAGGAAGCTATCCTAAAAAAGTTTTTAAATGCTGAGGGAATGAAAAACGGAACTGTTTTAGAATATAAGGAAATTGGTATTAATGAAAATTTAAGAGAAGCGGTAATTAAACACTTAAACAAAATTAATGATAGTAACAAAAAATAATAAATAACATATAATATATTGAGCGGGAGGTAAAAATGAATTCAATTTTAACCGAACGGGAATACGAGATTTTTACACTATTAGTACAGTCATATACAACGGATGATATTGCTAAAAAGCTTAATATCTCTACTAAAACAGCCCGTAATCATATATCTAATGTTATTGGAAAGCTTGGTGTCACATCACGTACACAAGCAATTATAATGTTACTTAAAAATGGCTTAATCAAAATCGATTAATCCTTTTTTGAATAGTAATATTAGAAAGGTTAAAATATATGAAAAAATTAATTTTTATTGGTGGAACGATGGGAGTAGGAAAATCTACTCTTGCTCAATCCTTAATGACAAAACTTCCCAGCGCCGTATATCTTGATGGTGATTGGTGTTGGTACACTAAGCCTTGGATTTTAAATGAGGAAACAAGAAAAATTGTGATTTTAAATGTAGAAGATATGTTAAGAAGATTTATAGAATCTAAATCATATGAAACAATTATTTTCACCTGGATCTTATATGATAATGCCATTATAAAGGAAATTACAGATGCACTTCCTATGGAAAAAGTAAAATTTTATAATATATCACTTATAGCAGATGAAAAGACAATTGTTGAAAGACTAGAGCGTGATATTGAAGCAGGCTTGCGTCCTTTAATTGTTATTCCTAGAAGTAAAGAACGATTAAAACATTTTAAGAATGTCAGCTCTATTCATGTAGATACTAAAGAAAAAACGAAGGAAGAAGTACTTAATGAGGTATTAAACCTTGTTAAATAAAATATATGACAATTAATTGCATTTTTTTCTAATAAAAGAAAGTATAATTTTTTTAAAGGATGGATAGATATGAATTTTACACTAGATGAAATAAAAGAATATGAAGAAGACGATGAATTAACTAAAACAAAGCTTTTTGGCAGTCCTATTTTTCCCAAGCGATTTATCAAAAAAAGGCATTTAGAAAATTATTATTTTTTAATGCAAATTAATTTGGAAGAAATTGAAAATAAATTAACTCTTCCAAATGAGGGAATTATCTATATTTTTATGGATCCTTATAATAATAATGCTCTAAAAATACTATATACTCAAGAGGTTATTGCCGAGTGCGTAGATTACATTGATGAACCTTATAGTGATTTAGGTCTATTTAATGCGATTTATATTAAAACAGGAAATGATCATGCCCTTATTAAGCAGGAAGATGATGAAGTAATTTTGCTTAAACTTAATTTAGATAAAATGCCAGATGGTTATCTAAAATTCTTAGACAAATATCATAGTCTTACAATTAAAATTCCTTATGAAGATTTATCAATATGTCAATTTGATTTTGTTAATTTAATTCTTGAATAAGCAAACCATTAGACAAATGATATGTTTTATTGTATTCTAAATGTAGAGGTGATTAATAATGTATTTTTATAAAGTTGATTCAAATATTTTGTTTTCTAAAAATAAGCTAAATGGAATGATGGAGATTGTTCCTAATACAGTTGAGGCTTCAAAAGAAAAGCATATTCCTGTTGTTAATATTAATGAAAACACAGTTGAGGTTACAATTGGAAGTGTTATTCATCCTATGGAGGAAAAGCATTATATTGAGTTTATTGTTCTTGAAACAAACAAAGGAGTTTATCAGCAATTTTTAATGCCAAATGCTGAACCAAAGGCTCATTTTGAAATCCAAAATGAAAATGTTATTGGTGTATATGAATACTGTAATATTCATGGATTATGGGCAAAAAAGTTTTAACATATTGATAACAATAAATTTTTTAACATTAAAAAATGTCTTATCTAAGCCAATTCTCTTTTGAGGAGAAATGGCTTTTTTAATTTCTAATAATAATCTATTTAAGTTCTCTTCTAAATAAAAGAAAATATGCTATAATTATTATCGACTTCGGTGGTGAGATTATGAAAGAAAAGCTTGTATATTATAGCGATGAATTAAATGATGAATTTGCCGGTGATAATATTAAAGCAAAGCCGATAGATGAAAATTATAAATATTTGCATAAATCACCATTCAAGTTGCTAACTCATTTATTTTGGTATCGTATGGTTGCCTATCCTTTGGCAATAATATATATGAAACTTAAATATCATCATAAGGTTGTTAATAGACGTGCTTTGAAGCAATGTAAAAAAACTGGTTATTTTATTTACGGTAATCATACTCACAACATTGGAGACGCTTTAATTCCTACTTTAGTTAATAAATGGAAGGATACGTATGTTATTGTTCATGCGAATAATGTTTCAATGCCTATTTTGGGTAAAATAACTCCATCTATTGGTGCGATTCCTCTTCCAGATAATTTAGAAGCAACTAAAAATTTTACTAAGTGTATTGAATATAGAATTAAGAAAAAATGTGCTATTATGATTTATCCTGAGGCTCATATTTGGCCTTATTATACAAAAATTAGACCTTTTAAGGATGCATCATTTAGATATCCACAAATTCTAAATAAGCCTGTTTTTACATTAACAAATACTTATCAAAAAAGGCATCATGGTAAAACACCAACTATTGTTACATATATAGATGGTCCATTTTATCCTGAAGGTGATAATGCTAAGGAAATTAGAAAGAAACTTCGAGATTTATGTTATAACCAGATGGTTAAAAGAAGTGAACTTAATACCGCCTTTTTAGTAAAATATATCAAAAAGGAAGATGACAATGATTAATATATTATTTTGTGGTAATGATAAGGTTTTTAATGGAATGATTACAACCACGCTTTCCATTTTAAAAAGAACCAAAACTTTAGAGCCATTTACATTTTATATCTTTACGATGAATGTTGCTCATTTAAATCCTAAATATGAAGAGCTTCACGATGATGAGGCTGCGTTTTTGAATCAAATTGTTAAAGAATATAATCCTTCAAACAAAGTTGTTAAAATTGATGTTAAGGATATTTATATGAATGAATTTTCAGGATGTCCAAATGAAGGATGCTATTGCTCACCATATACTTTACTTAGATTATTTGCAGATATCATTCAAGAAATACCTGATAAAATTCTTTACTTGGATGTTGATGTTATGTTTAATCGAGATATTAAGCTTTTATATGATATTGATATTGAAAAATATGAATATGCCGCTGCGAGAGATCATTATGGTAAATATTTAATTAATCCTAATTATATTAATGCAGGGGTATTATTGCTTAATATGAAAAAAATTAGACAAACTGGACTACTTTTGAAGGCACGTAATTTGATTAAACTTCGTCATTTGCCGTTTGCTGATCAAAGTGCCATTTTAAGAAGTACAACTAAAAGAAAAATGCTGCCACAAAAATTCAATGATCAAAAGTTTTTGCATTCCCATACGGTTATAAGGCATTTTTCAAAGCGTTTGTTTTGGCTGCCATATCCCCATACTGCTAATATTAAACAGTGGAATGTTAGTAAGGTTCATAAAATATTTAAGTATTATGTATTTGACGATATTTTATATGAGTATATTTATTTGAAAAAGAAATTTATAAGCGAAAAAAGTAAGGAGAACATATAATGAAAAAGATAATTCCAATCTTTTATGCATGTGATGATAATTTTGTAAAGTATACAATAATCAGTGCTAAGTCTTTAATTGAAAATGCATCAAAAGATTATTTTTATAAAATTATGGTTTTAAATACCAATGTAAGTGAAGAAATGAAAAATAAAGCGTATACATTAAATTGTGATAATGCTTCAGTTGAATTTGTTAATGTTACAAGCTATCTTGATTCAATCAAGGAAAAACTACCAATTAGAGATTATTATTCAAAAACAACTTATTTTAGGTTATTTATTGCCGAAATGTATCCTGAACTTGATAAGGCTATTTATATTGATAGTGATACGATTGTTCTTGGTGATATTTCTAAATTCTATAATACTGATTTAGGTGATAATTATGTTGGCGCATGTAATGAACAAGCAATGCTTCAGGTAAATACCTACGGTGATTATGTTGAACAGGTTGTTGGTATTAAAAGGGATAAATACTTTAATGCTGGTCACTTATTGATTAATTGTAAACAGTTTAGACAAGTGCATATTCTTGATTCATTCATTAAGCTTCTTGGAGTTTATAATTTTGTAGTTGTTCAAGATGAGGATTACTTAAATCTTTTATGTAAGGATCATGTTAAATGGATTCATAATTCTTGGAATACAGAAGTATTTGGTGAGGTTAAATGGCGCGACGATGAAATCAATGTTTTACATTTTATTATGTGGAGTAAACCTTGGCATTTTAAAGATGCAAGATATAAAGAATATTTTTGGAAATATGCAAAGAAGACATGTGTTTATGAAGAAACATTAGATGTACTTAACAACTTTACTGATGATGATCGTCAAAAGGCATTTGATGGAGCAGCTAATCTTGAGCGTTTAGCTAAGGCAGAAATTGCAAGACCGGATAATTATCTTAAGTTGATAGAGTCAAAAAAAATAGTAGCCGCCTAGAGGTAGTAAATAAAATTAAACAGTTTGAAGAAGAAGGCCGTTTTTACGAGGATGTTGAAAATGACCCACCTGGTGAAACTATAAAAGCAGGTGAGGTTGATTATTTAAGAAAAAGACTTAGTAGTAGAGTATATGCATATACTGCTTATAAAATTGCAAGAAGATTCTTAAATAAGATGATTAAAGATAAAAAGATTATTGTTAAGGATATTATTGGTACGGAAAATCTTAGTGGACTTAAAACTGGTGCCATAATGACCTGTAATCATTTTAACGCCTATGATTCATTTGCTATTCAAATGGCTTATGAAGCAAGTATTTCAAACTGGAAGAAAAAAAGATTTTATCGTGTAATTAAGGAAGCTAACTATACAAGCTTTCCGGGCTTTTATGGTTTCCTTATGAGACATTGCTATACATTACCTTTAAGCAGTAGTCCTAAGGCTATGGGTGAAATGATGAAAAGTGTTGATACCTTACTTAAAGAAGGACACTTAGTGTTAGTTTATCCTGAACAAAGTATGTGGTGGAATTACCGTAAACCTAAGCCTCTTAAAAAAGGTGCTTATCGCTTTGCGGTTAAAAGTAATGTACCAATTGTACCATGCTTTATTACGATGCAAGATAGTAATATTGTAGATGACGATGGTTTTAAGGTACAGGAATATACTATACATATTGAAAAACCTATTTATCCTAAAGAAGGGGTGTCTCAAGGTGATAATATGGATTATCTTCTTGAGGAAAACTATCGTATTTGGAAAAATATTTATGAGGCAACGTACCAAACTAAGCTTGAGTATACAACTAAAGAAGAAGTACGTGCTCAAATGTAATCCTAGATTTCTAGGATTATTTTTTTAAAATTAAATATTATGTATTGTTAATAAAAAAACTGTACCAAAGTACAGTTATTAATTATTTAGTATTTGTAGTTTGACCACTTATAAAGAATGAATCATAATTAAATTCAACAATATATGACTTTGATTCTTTTCCAAGTGTATATTGTAATTGTACATACACATTCGGATTTTTAACATTTACCATTCCGAGTAGATATCTTTTAGGAAACTTTTGATCTTTTGATATAGTTATTGATTTAGTACTGTCGTAGAAAGCCATTGTCGAATAATTTAAGATAGTATTTGAATAATAGCTGCTACTTGTAATACTTGATTTTGAAGAGGCATAATTATGCCATTTTTCAGCTACAATAACATTACAGTTTGTAATTTTTAGGTCAATATTGTTGTTTTTATTGATTTTATTAAATCCAACATAAAAAGTAATATTTCCATTATTAGCAGTGTCATTTTCCTTGTAAGGTAAATAATAATTACTAGCGTATAAACCAACCTTTATTCCATCTAGTTCTGCATAAGAATAAGTTAGATTCTTAGCTTTTACAGAAGAACCTGAAAGTCTTACACCATCATTTGCTTTTTTCTTAGCTTTAACTATTTTTCCGAGCTCTTGACCATCAGAAATACTTAATCCGGTTGTTAATGTTTTCTTTATTGACGCACCAGATACTGATATAATAATATATATTCCTAAAATTACTAACATTGTTAAAATCCAAAGAGGAACAACAACAAGTAAAGTGGGAATTCTTTTAGCTTTAAATTTTTTCATAAAATCACTCACCTAATATGCTAATATTTTATAACAAAACTTAAAATTAAGCAATATAAAACCAAATTTAATTTTGTGTTTCTCTATTTTTTATTTTAAACGATTTAAATACAAGTTAAAAAATACGTTCAACTTCAAATAGATCATATTTTTTATTTTTCAAGGAGGATGTAATTCTATCATTAGATAATAGCTAAAAAATATAAAAAAGAATACTAAATTAGATTTTCTAAGCTCGTCTTTTGTGTTAGAAAATAAAAACTATTAAGATGTTACAATCAAATTATATTTACATTCTTAATTGACTAAAAGCGCTTTACAATGTATAATTAAATTAGTAGTTTCAAACTACTATTTGGTTTTAGTTAATTTTCAAAACTTTTCAAAAAAAATAAAAAATATGTTGGAGGTGTTTTTATGCTACTTAATGTAAGCGTTACTTGGATTGCCATCTCCACTTTGTTAGCACTAATTTTAGGAGTAGGAATTGGCTTTGTATTAAAAACTTATATTAGAGATAAGAAATTTGATGATCGAAAATCAGAGGCTCAAAAAATTGTTGATGATGCAAAGATTGAAGCTGAACGTTTAAAGAAAGAATCGATACAAGAGGCAAAAGAGACCGTAAGCGATATGAAGCGTGATGCTGAGATCGATATTAAAGAACGTAAGGATGTAGTTGTAGAACTTGAAAACAAATTAAATGTTCGTGAGGATACGCTAGATCGCCGTTCTTCTAATTTAGACCGTCGTGAGGAAATCTTAAATGACAAAGAAAATCGATTAGATTCTAAAAAAACGGAATTAGAACAATTAAATAATAAAGTGGAAGAAGTTTTAAAACAACAGGAAACTAAGCTTGAGGAAATTTCAAATTTAACTCGTGAGCAAGCTAAAGATCTTATTATGAATAAGGTTCATGAGGATGTTAGTTCTGAAATTGCAAGTTATATAAAAGAAGAGGAAGAAAAAGCAAAACTAGAGGTTAAAAATAAGGCTAAGGATATTTTATCAGTTGCAATTCAAAAATATGCAGGTGAAACAGTTAGTGAAACAACAGTAGCGACTGTTGCCTTACCTTCAGATGAAATGAAGGGGCGTATTATTGGTCGTGAAGGAAGAAATATTCGTACTATTGAAACAATGACGGGAGCAGATTTAATTATTGATGATACTCCTGATGCTGTTGTTATTTCAAGCTTTGATCCAATAAGAAGAGAGATTGCTCGTAAGTCACTAGAAATTTTAGTTAGTGATGGTAGAATTCATCCTGCTCGTATTGAAGAGGTTGTTGAAAGATGCCGTGCTGAAATGGAAATGAACATTCGTGAAAAGGGTGAAGAGGCTGTCTTTAAGGCTGGTGTTGGTAAGGTACATCCAGATTTAGTAAAATTACTAGGTCGTTTGTATTATCGTACTAGTTATGGTCAAAATGTATTACAGCATTCCCTAGAAACAAGCTTTATTGCTGGTAAATTAGCTGCTGAACTTGGTGAAAATGAGGTTTTAGCTAAGCGTGCAGGCTTGCTTCATGATATTGGTAAGGCTGTTGACCACGAGGTTGAAGGAAGTCATGTAGAAATTGGTGTTGAGATTGCCAATAAATATCATGAGGCCCCTCAGGTAATTGATGCGATTGCATCACATCATGAGGATGTTGCACCTAAAAGTGTTATTGCCGTACTTGTAGCTGCAGCTGATGCTCTTTCAAGTGCAAGACCTGGTGCTCGTTCTGACTCTTTAGAAAATTATACTAGGCGTCTTGAAGATCTTGAAAATATTTCTAATAGCGTTAAGGGTGTTCAATCATCATATGCTATTCAAGCAGGTCGTGAAATCCGTGTAATTGTTAATCCTGAAGAAATTGATGATTTACAGTCATTTAAGGTTGCTCATGAAATTAAGGGACAAATTGAATCTAAGCTTCAATATCCAGGAACGATTAAGGTAACTGTTATTCGTGAGACAAGAGCTGTAGATGTAGCTAAGTAATATTAATACACACTTCGGTGTGTATTTTTTTTTGTCTTTGTGGTATTATTAAAGCGTGGTGATAAAATGAATATTTTGTTTATAGGTGATATTTTTGGAGAAGAAGGACTCAACTTTTTAGAAAATAATATAAAAAAAATTAAAGAAGAATATAAAGTTAATTTAATCATTGCTAATGCTGAAAATACCTCATATGGTAAAGGACTTCACTTTACTCATTATAAGCGCCTAATGCAAATGGGAATTAATATGCTTACAATGGGAAATCATACGTTTTCAAACGTAGATATTAGAAATTTTATTGATAAGTCAAATATTGTTCGTCCAGCTAATATTCCTACAACGATGGGCTATGGATATCGAATTTTAAAATATAATGATAAAGCTATTTGTGTTGTTAATTTAATGGGAAGAACGTTTCAAAATTCAGCTTTAGATTGTCCTTTTAAGACAATGGATCGTATTTTAAATAAAGTCGAGGCTGATTATTTTATTGTTGATTTTCATGGAGAAGCTACATCTGAAAAAATAGCTTTTGGATTTGATTTTGATGGAAAGGTAGATGCTGTACTTGGCACCCATACACATGTACCAACAGCTGATGAAAGAATCTTACCTAAGGGAACACTTTATATTTCTGATGTAGGAATGACAGGCCCCCGAGATGGTGTTATTGGAAATGAAAAAGATAAGATTATTTCTCGCTTTAGAACTGGTGTATATGAACCGGCAGGAGTAGAAAAGGGCCGTATGCAAATAAACGCTGTTTTATTAGAGTTAGGAAATAAAAAATCAATTAAGCGAATTCATATCGAAAATTAGTCTAAAATATAAATCCTATCATATAATCTAGTGAATGGGGGATTTGTATAATGAATATAATAAAGGTTTCGTCAAAATCACATCCTGCATCAGTAGCTGGAGCATTAGCTAATTTATTTAAAACCCGTGATGAGGTTGAAATACAAGCTATTGGTGCAGGAGCATTAAATCAAGCAATAAAGGCTGTTGCGATTGCAAGGGGCTATGTTGCACCGACAGGTCATGATTTAAGTCTTGTTCCTGGCTTTGTTGATATTATGATTGATAATTGTGAAAAAACGGCAATTAAGCTTTTTGTCAGAAGTAAATAACTAGTGTATCCATTTGGATACATTTTTTTATATTTTGATTGACAAGTTCATAGAATAGGATTATAATGTAGGCAGTTAGTTATATCTAACTTAAATTTTAACAATATAGTTAGTTTAATCTAACTAAGGAGGTAACATGAGTAAAAAGTTTGAACACACTTTAGCATTTCATTGTGGACCAGCCATTTTAGGCATTAAGGCTTCTAATCTAATTAATTTATCTTTAGCAGATTATCCTAATATTTTAGATGAAATCAAACATTTGAATAAAATTTTTAATCCTTATTATTATTTTATGGTTTTATCTAAGAAAAATGGGAGAATACTTATATTGGTATTTCAGCTTGAAGCTTTAAAAAAGGCGGTATTAAATCCAGATAGTTTAAATTTTCTTGTTGAGAATGGCTACCCTTCTAAAAAGAATATCTTCACATTAATAAAATATCTTAAAAAGAGACTTGCTACATCTTGTGATTTTCCTCATGAAATAGGTGTTTTTTTAGGATATGATTTAGATGATACAATTGCCTTTTTAAATAAAGATAAAAAATGCTTATATACGGGCTATTGGAAGGTTTACTCTGATTTAGAAAAGAAACTTCAAACTTTTTTAATGTTTACCAATTGTAGAAATAACTTATTAGAGATGCTTTCTAAAGGCTTTTCTTTAGAAGGAATAATGGAAAGGATGATATAATGAAAAATATAGTTGTTTATTATTCAATGACAGGTAATACGGAATCTATGGCTAAAAAAATTGCAAGCCTAGTAAATGCAAAATGTGTAAGTTACGATGAGGTTACTGTAGATGATGTTTTAGAATATGATAATATTGTTTTAGGATGTCCTGCGATGGGAAGTGAAGAGTTAGCTGATGAATTTAAACCTTTAAGTGATGAGATATTAGCTAAGGCTTCAGGTCATAAAATCTTCTTATTTGGCTCATATGGCTGGGGAGACGGTGAGTGGATGAGAACCTGGGAGTCTGACGTTAAGGAAAGTGGATCTACACTTGGAGCTGCAGGCTTAATTTCTAATGGTGATGATTCACAAATTGATTCCTCTGAGCTTGAAGCCTTTGTTTCAGCTATTAATGCTTAAAAAATAAATAAAATAATCCTTAATTATTTAAAAAAGGAAGAAAAATAATTAAATTTTAGCTTAAAAAAATAAATCTTGGCTTTAAGCAAAAAATGATTGAAAAATACTCTTTTTGTAATATAATTAAATCGAAAAGATCAAAGGATAAAATTACTATGTAATATAAGGTATGAGATAATATTCGTTTATTGTTTCATATCTTTATTTTTTTAAGGAGAAGTGTTCAATGAATAGAAGAGGATTAGATCAAAACGAAACACCATATTTAGATGCGTTAAAAAAATATATTGGTGATAATGTTTCCCCATTTGATGTGCCCGGACACCATATGGGAAATGTTCAAAATGATTTTAAGGATTATGTTGGTCAAATGGCCTATAAATGTGATGTTAATGCCCCAAGAGGACTTGATAATTTAAATCATCCCTCAGGAGTTATTTTAAGAAGTCAGGAGCTTTTATCCGCTGCTTGTGAGGCAGATGAGGCCTTTTTTCTAATAAATGGTACAAGCTCAGGAATTATGGCGATGATTATGGCTGTATGCCATGCTCATGATGAAATTATTATGCCAAGAAATTGTCATAAATCAGCGATTAATGCCCTAGTATTATCAGGAGCTAAGCCTATCTTTATTAAGCCTGATTATGATTATAATCTGGAAATTGCCAATCAGCCTTCAATTGAGGCCTATATTAAGGCGATGGATGAAAATCCTAAGGCGAAGGCTATTTTTGTAATTAATCCCACCTATTTTGGAGCAGTTCTTGACCTTAGAAGACTTGTTGTCGAGGCGCATTCCAGGCATATGATTGTGCTTGTTGATGAGGCTCATGGCGCACATTTTGGCTTTAATCAATATGGACCTCTAAGTGCGATGGAGTGTAAAGCTGATGTATCAGCTATATCCCTTCATAAAACGGGAGGGTCCCTCACTCAATCCTCAGCCTTACTAAGGCAGGGTGATTTAGTTTCTCATTATGAGCTATCTAAGGCTCTTGCTACTATTAATACTACCTCACCATCAACCCTCCTTTTAGCAAGTCTTGATGCATCAAGAAAATATATGGCTTTAAATGGACAGGTTGTTATGAACGATATTATCGCTCTTGCTAATTATGCTCGTAAAGAAATTAATCGTATTCCTGGCTTTAAGGCTCATGGCAGGGATTATTTCTTAGCCAAGGGTGTTTATGATTATGATGATACTAAGCTTGTTATTGAACTATCTCATATTAATTTAAATGGCTTTGAATGCTATAACCTTCTCAAAGATGAATATAATATTCAAATGGAACTTGCTGAGGCTTATACATTACTTGCAATTATTGCAATTGGTTCTTTAAAGGAACATGTTGATAATTTAATTAATGCTTTAAAGGATATTTCTAAAAGATACCTTAAAAATGATGATTTGTATCCTAAATTTAAATATGATAGTCCTTTTGCTGTGGGAATTATAAGACCAAGAACGGCTTATCATGCTCCTTTAAAGGTAGTTGATTTAGATGATGCTTTAGGTCTGATCTCTAAGGAGTCAATTATGATTTATCCGCCCGGAATTCCTTTGATTATTCCTGGTGAAATTTTTAATGAGGATGTAATCGCAAGAATTAAGTATTATAAATCAAAAAATGCCACCGTTTTGTCAGATTATCCTGATAAGGTTTCGGTTATTGATTTTAAAATCTGGGATTTATATGATAAGCATAAGAAGGATTTGGAGGAATATTATGAATCAATCAAGCGACATGAATAATTTTTATTTCCCCTTTGAGGGCGGAAGGCACCAGGGTACCATTATTGAATTACCATATCGTGCTGATACCTGGCGTAACAAGGCCAAGGAGGCTAGGCCAGTTTTTCTTGAGCTTGTTAAAATTATAAGTAAATATGAGATGGTTTATTTACTATGTGACCCGCAAATTGATGAGGAAGAGCTAAAGCCATTTAGATTAGCAAATGTAGAAATTTTAAGAATTCCTTACAATGATTCCTGGGCTCGTGATAATACCCTAATCTTTTTATCTAATCATAAAAAGCTTAAAGCTCTAGATTTTGGCTTTAATGCCTGGGGTGGTCATGTAGATGGCTTATATCAAAATTGGTCTGACGATGACAAGCTTGGTCAAAAATTAATTGATTATTTTAAATGTGATTCAATTTCGGCTAAGGATTTTATTTTAGAGGGTGGTTCTGTTCACTCAGATGGCGAAGGGACTATTTTAACGACTGAGGCTTGTCTTTTATCTAAAGGAAGAAATAGTAATCTTACTAAGGAAGAAATAGAAAAAAAGCTTTTAAGCTATTTTAATGCTAAGAAGGTTATTTGGCTTCCTCATGGAATTTATAATGATGAGACTAATGAGCATGTTGATAATGTCGCCTGCTTTTTAGAGCCTGGAGTTGTAGCACTTGCCTCATCTGATGATTTAAATGATATTCAATCAAAATATTATAAGGAAGCTCTAGATGTGCTAAATCATGAGCGTGATGCCAAGGGAAGAAGGCTTAAAATTGTTAATATTAATGTGCCATCAACTCTTTATTTAACTAAGGAGGAGGCCCGTGGTCTTCAAATAACGGATGCAATTATAAGACCAGAAAATAATAGGCTTGCTGGTTCATATATTAATTTTTATATGTCTGATAAATTTGTTATTGTTCCTCAGTTTGGTGTTCCTGAGGATCAAAATGCTTTAAATATTTTAAAGGAATATTATCCTAATAAGGATGTATATAGCCTTATGTCACGTGAAATATTACTTGCAGGAGGAAATATTCACTGTGTGACGATGCAAATACCAGGAAAGGAAGAATAAAATGAGAAAAGTAAAATTATGTGCTGTACAAATGGCAATTTCACCAAATAGTGAGGAAAATATTAGGAAAGCTTCAGAATATGTAAGAAAGGCTCATCAGGATGGAGCTAATGTTATTCTTTTATCAGAGCTATTTTTAACTCCCTATTTTTGTCAAAAGGAAAATTATGACTTCTTTGATTTAGCAATTGAAAATATTAAAGAGACTGAATTTTATAAAACTTTTAGTAATCTTGCTCGTGAACTTGAAGTTGTAATACCATTGAGCTTTTTTGAAAAAAGTGGTGTTGCCTATTATAATTCAATTATTGTAATTGACGCTGATGGAAGTGATTTAGGAGTATATCGTAAAACACATATTCCAACAGGGGAATGCTACGAGGAAAAGTTTTATTTTACACCAGGAGACACGGGCTTTAAGGTCTTTAATACTAAATATTTAAAGCTTGGTATTGGTATTTGCTGGGATCAGTGGTTTCCTGAAACCGCAAGGTGCTTAACCCTAATGGGAGCTGAGGCCTTACTTTTTCCAACTGCAATTGGTAGTGAGCCTGTCCTTCCGATTGATTCTAAATGCCACTGGCAAAATACAATGTGCGGACATGCTGCGGCTAATATCATTCCTGTTGTAGCCTCAAACCGTGTTGGTAAGGAAACTATTATGGATTCTTCAATGACCTTCTATGGTTCATCCTTTATTGCCAATGAGGAAGGTAGTAAGGTTTGTGAGCTAAATAGAGAAGAAGAGGGCTACATCATTTATGAATTTGATATTGATGCGCTAAATAAAAAGCGTGTTAGCTGGGGCGTATTTAGGGATAGAAGGCCTAATATGTATGAAGCTATAAATTACCAAAGCTATATTAAATAATATTTAAAGATACTAAGAAAGGAAAATCTCCAAGTATTAGTATCTTTTTTTGTTAGGCTTAATTAACTTTTTACAAAAAAGTTATTGACAACAAACTTTTTTTAGTAATATAATATAAGCGTAAGTTAGTTCATAAAAACTAACCATTGAGTGAAGGAGTGATAAAATGCCACTTGTAATTGCACCGCCTAATAAGGAATTAAAGATTGTAAAAATTCTTGCGGATGAAAAAACAAAGAAGCATTTAGAGTCCTTAGGCATCACTGTAAATTCAACAATTACTGTTTTAAACCAAAGCGGCGGTAATGTTATTTGCAAGGTATGCGAGGGTCGTCTTGCCCTAGATAAGGATATTGCAACAAAAATCGTTGTAGCATAGGAGGTTATATTGTGCAAAAGAAGTTAGATGAGCTTACTATTGGCGATGAAGCTACCATAGTAAACGTTTTAGGTGAAGGAAGAGTACGACGTAGGCTTTTTGATATGGGTGTTACACCAGGTGCTGATGTGCTACTTAGAAAAAAAGCTCCTCTTGGTGATCCAATTGAGGTTACAATTAGAGGATACGAATTAACTCTAAGAAAGAACGAGGCTTGCCTTGTTGTATGTGAGCTTAAAGGAGGGAAGAACTAATGAAGACTATTGCTTTAGCAGGTAATCCCAACTGTGGTAAAACTACCCTATTTAATGCTTTAACTGGTTCAACAGCACATGTTGGTAACTGGCCAGGTGTTACTGTTGATAAAAAAGAAGGAATTTATAAGAAAACGAAGGAGCCTCTTCAAATTATTGACCTTCCAGGTATTTATTCGCTTTCTCCATATACTCCTGAGGAGGTTATTTCAAGAAATTATATTCTTGATGAAAAGCCTGCATGTATAATTAACGTTATTGATGCGACTAACCTTGAGCGTAACTTATATTTAACAACTCAAATTCTTGAAATTGATGTTCCTGTTGTTATTGCTCTTAACATGATGGATATTCTTAAAAAGACTGGAGATACAATTGATCCTCAGGCCTTAGAAAAGAAGATGGGTGTTCCTGTAGTTTGTATTTCTGCTCAAACTGAGGAAAACCTTGATGTTTTAATGGATAAGGTTTATAACGAAACCTTAAAATCACGTCAGGGACAAACTGTTCTTGCGGAGGGTGCTTTAGCTCATTTAATTTCAGATGTTAAGGCAGCATTTACTGGACTTGAGGTTGAAAATCCATTATTCCACGCTATTAAGCTTATTGAAAATGATGAGCTTGAAACAGCTGCTCATCCACAGCTTGTTCATATTGTCGATGAATTTAAGGCTAGCTTTAAGGATGAAACATTTGGTTCTGACCTTGAGGCTATCGTGGCTGATTCAAGATATAAATATATTTCTAAGAATTATTCAAATGCTAAGGTTCATAATAAAGAAAAGGCTACCCTTACTAAATCAGATAAGGCTGATAAGGTCTTAACTAATAAATGGGCTTCAATTCCTATTTTCCTAGTAATTTTGTTCTTAATTTTCCACCTAACATTCTCTGAGGATTTATTCTGGTTAGGATCAATATTCTCTAAGTTTGGCGATTGGTGTGGCGAGGAGGGCAATGCCGCTAAGGGTATCTTCTTTGGTGGTGGTCTAAATTCACCTGGTGTTATTCTTGCTAATACCTTAGGATGGGTTACAGATTCACTTGCCGGTCTTATTGAAGGATGGCTATCTGGTGCTCCTAACTGGGTACAAGGCTTTATTAATCAAGGTGTTGTTGCCGGAGTATTCTCTGTATTATCATTCATTCCTCAAATTCTATTATTATTCCTATTCTTCTCAATTCTTGAGGATTCTGGTTATATGGCTCGTGTAGCCTTCATTCTTGACCGTATTTTCCGCCGTTTTGGTCTTTCAGGACGTGCCTTCATGCCTATGATAATGGGCTTTGGTTGTTCAGTTCCTGCGATGATTAACACAAGAACACTTTCAGATGATAGAGAAAGAACTGCAACTATTCGTGTTATTCCTTTCTTTAGCTGTGGTGCTAAGCTTCCTATTTTAACTGCAATTGCTGGTGGTATCGTTGAGGCTTTATCAATTGGTAATGCCGATGTTATTACCTTCTCAATGTATGTTCTTGGTATGGTAACTGCTATTATTGCTGTAATTGTAATGCGTCATACAACTATGCGCGGTGATGCTGCCCCATTCATTATGGAGCTTCCTGCATATCATGCTCCTAAGTTTAAATCTTTAATGTTCCATTTATGGGATAAGCTTAAGCATTATGTTAAGAAGGCATTTACTATTATCTTAGTTTCAACAATTATTATTTGGTTCATTTCTTCATTTAAGTGGGATTGGACAATGGTTTCTGAAATCGTTGATGAGAATGGTGAGTTTGTTTGCTACAATATCAATGAATCTATTCTTGCATCTGTTGGTCAATTATTCCAACCATTATTTACTCCACTTGGATTTGGCTCTCAGCTAAAGACTTACGGATGGGTATTTGCCGTAGCTGCTGTTACAGGACTTGTTGCAAAGGAAAATGTAATCGCAACATTTGGTGTTCTTGCTGCTGGTATTGCCGTTGTAAGTAATGCAACTGGTAATATGATTGATGCTAGTATTTTAGATGTTATTAACGATGAATCAGGTATTGCTGCGGCTGTGCAAATGATTAAAGCAACCGGAATTACTTGGCCAGGCTTAATTGCATTTATTGCCTTTAACATGACAACTATTCCATGCTTCGCTGCTGTTGCAACTGCTAAGGCTGAGCTTCCTCAAAAGAAGCTATGGGCTACAATCTTATTCTGGATAGTTACTTCATATTTAACTGCTACTATTGTTTATATTGTCCTTTCTTGGTGGTGGACTACCTTCATCGTTATTGCAATCGCTGCTGCAGCTGGCTTCGCTATTCATTATATTAATAAATATATTGATGCTAAAAGGGTGGCTAATATCTAATGCAAGCAATTGAAATTATTGTAATAATCGCTGTTGCGCTAATCTTTATTGCAGTAATTGGAAGCTTCATTTATAAAAAAATCCATCATCTTCCTACTGGCGAATGTGCCGATTGTAGTAAAAGAATGAAGCATGCAGTAAAGCAAATGCAGCATGATCTTAAAAAAAATAAATAAGCTAAGGCTCCAGTTCATTGCTGGAGTCTTTTATTAATCTCTTGTTTAAAATAAATCTTTATAATATAATTAAAGAAGTGATGGTGATAATGTGACTTATTTTTTGGAAAAATGCCATTCCTATTATGATGATACTACAGTCGAAAAAATCATTTTGGGAATGCAAAAAAGGTATACAAGCTTTAGAGTTAATCCCCTTAAGGATAAGGGTGAGGCTTTAGAGGAAATTAAAAAGCATAATCTTAAAATTAGAAAAGCCGGTATTTATGAAAATGCCTATATTCTTGAAAATGCTAAAGAAGAGGATTTAGAATCTCTTGATTGCTACAGGGAGGGAGGAATTTATCTGCAAAGCCTTTCATCAATGATGCCACCATTAAAGATGGATTTAATTCCAGGTCACGCCGTTTTGGATATGGCGGCTGCACCAGGTGGAAAAACAACCGAAATGGCCGCCTTAAGTATGAATAAGGTATCAATTACAGCCTGTGAGCTTAATAAGATAAGAGCAAATAGGCTCAAATTTAATGTTGATATGCAAGGAGCTTCAAGCGTATTTGTGATGAATACAGATGCAAGAAGGCTAGATGATTTTTTTAGCTTTGATGAAATATTGCTAGATGCACCCTGCTCAGGAAGTGGTACAAGAAGCTATACTGAAGAGGGACTTAAGGGTCTAGGCGAGGAATTAGTTGCTAAATCAGTTAAATCTCAGGAGACCTTGCTTAAGCAAGCATATAAGCATTTAAAGAAAAATGGGACGATAGTATATTCTACCTGCTCTATTTTTAAATGTGAAAATGAAGAGCTAGTGCTTAAGGCACTAAAGGGTAAAAAATATGAAATTATCCCCATAAGCTTTAACGATGATAATTTAGAATTGCTGCCATCTACAATTAATGGCGCCTTAACAATTATGCCTAATGCTTATTATGAGGGCTTTTTTATGATAAAAATTAAGAAATTAGATAACTAGAAAGGAAGAATATTATGACTAATTGGAATTTAGAAGAGGTATATAAAAACGAAGAGGAATGGAATAAGGATTTTTCAGGCTTTCAAGGTCTTGTAAAAAATATCGTAAGCTTTGAGGGTAAGCTAAATAATCTTGAGGCAATTGAAGAATATCTTGCCTATGAGGAAAAAATATCTAAGCTTATTAGTAAGCTTTATAGTTATTCACATATGAAATTTGATCAAAATCAAAAGGATTTAAAAAGTCAGGAGCTTGTTAATAAGGTTATTAAGGTTATTTATGAACTTCAAAGCCTAAGTGCATTTCATAATGATGAATTTTTAGCCCTTGGGTATGAAAAATTTGAAGAATATGCAAAAAAATCAAAAATTATTAAAGAGAATCTCTTTAATATTAAGATGTTATTTGATGGACGTAAGCATATTTTATCACCTGTTTGTGAACAAATTGTATCAAATTTTGGACCAGTGACGAATGCTTTTGGAAATTTATACGCAGCTCTTCAAAATAGTGATTTTGAACCAATTGATGTTTCACTGACTGATGGAAGCAAGGTTAAGGTTAGTCCTAATAATTATACAAGTATATTAGCTTCATTAAAAAAACAAGAAGATCGTAAGGCTGTATTTGAGGCACAATATTCATATTATGACAAACATAAAAATACTCTTTCATCAATTTATAAGGGTGTAGTTGATGCTAATATAGCAAATATGAAAACAAGAGGATATGATAATATATTAGCATCATTCCTTGATGGTGAGAAAATACCTACAGATGTTTATACATCTTTAATTCAAACAGCAAGAGAAAATACGGCTCCTTTAAAACGCTATATTAAAATACGTCAAAAATATTTTAATCTACCTGAGTATCATACTTATGACCGCATGCTATCATTTTCAAATGCTAAGGTAGCATATCCTTATGAAAAAGCTTATACTGATGTACTTAAAGCTTTAGAACCAATGGGTGATGACTTTGTTGCTCATGCTAAAGAGGCCCTAAAGGATGGCCATGTTGATGTTTTCCCAACGGAAGCTAAAAGAAGTGGTGCATATTCAACAAGAATTGAAGGATATGGGCCATATATCTTATTGAATCATACCGATGATTTGGAATCAGCCTTTACGCTTGCACATGAATGTGGTCACTCTATTCATACGCTATATACAATTGAATCACAACCATTTGCAACGCAGGATTATCGTATATTTGTTGCTGAAATTCCTTCAACCTTAAATGAACAGTTATTTTTAGACTACCTTCTTAAAAATAGTAATAATAAAGAATTGAAGCTTCAGGCTGTATGCAAAGCTGTTGATAATATTGTATCGACCTTCTATCGTCAAACCTTATTTGCTGATTTTGAGTATCAAGCACATACTAAGGCTATAAATGGTGAGGAATTAAATTATGAGGTTTTATCAAATATCATGGCAAATCTTTATAAGGAATACTATGGTATTGACCTTGAAACGGAACCTCTTAAGAAACTTGTATGGGCATATATTCCTCACATGTATTATTCGCCATTTTATGTATATCAATATGCGACCTGCTTTAGTGCTTCAATGAAGATTTATGAAGAAATTAAAAATAATAAACCTAATGCTATGAAAAATTATTTAAATATGCTTAAGGCTGGAGCTTCTTTATATCCTGTTGATGTAGTAAAGCTTAGTGGAGTTGACCTAACAAGTAAGAAGCCTTTTGAGGCTGTATGTAATAAGCTAAATGAACTTCTTGATTCTCTTGAGGATTTAATTAAATAAAAATGAAATATTATGCGATAAAAGAAGGTAAAAAAAAGGGAATATTTACTTCCTGGGATGAATGTAAGGAGTATGTATCAGGCTTTAAAGGTGCAGTTTATAAGTCGTTTTCAAGCTTTGATGATGCCAAAAATTTTTTGAATAATAAGGAAGAAGAATTGACAGATAATTTTGCTTATGTTGATGGATCATATAATCCTAAGACAACTGAGTATAGCTTTGGTGCAATTTTATATTATAATGGTCAAATGTATCAATTTAAGCGTAAGTTTGGGCCTGATGAATACTCTTCGTCACGTAATGTTTCGGGTGAAATTAGAGGTGCCGCCTTTATTATTCAATATGCAATTAAACTAGGCATTAAAGAACTTGACCTATATTATGATTATAGAGGAATAGAAGAGTTTTATACAGGCGCTTATAAAGCAAGCAAGGATTTATCATTACTCTATCAGGATTTTGCCAATAAAGCAAAAAAACAAATTAAAATTAATTTTCACAAAGTAAAAAGCCATACTAATAATAAATATAATGATTTGGTTGATAGTCTAGCAAAGGAAGCCTTAGGTATTTAAGGCTTCCTTTAATAATTTTAAATCACTATGATGGAATATATAATTGCCATAATGTTCTGTGTTTTCCCTTCCTTTACCAAAAATAACTAAAATATCGTTTTTCATCATTAAAGATACTCCAAGTCTTATTGCTTCATCTCGATAAAGGGTTAAATAATAATTGTTTGTCGTTTTTCTTGTTAAATCGGATAAAATATTAGTTATTTTTTCATCTTTAGGATCTTCACTTGTAAAAATAGTGATGTCTGACAGCTCAGTTGCAAATTTCCCCATTAGAGGTCTTTTAGTTTTATCCTTATTTCCTTGAGCACCAAGTATAGTTATAATACGTCCTTTTTTAACTTTATTTAATGACAGAAGGGTAGCTTTAATGCCATTGGGTGTATGTCCAAAATCAATAATATAGTATTTATTATTTTCTTTAAAAAACTCAAATCTACCGGCAATTTTAAGATTTTGACTTAAACTTTTTTTTATTTGACTAAAAGAAATACCCATTTCATATAAATAGCCAATGACTGCTAGTAAATTATAAATGTTATATTCACCAAATAAATTAGTAATAATTTGACCAAGATAGTATCCTTTATAATAAACATCAAACGATGTTTTGTTAATACTAAGGTGAATGTTTTTAGCCATAAAATCACCACCATTTATACCAAAGGTTGTAATATGACCATGAAGTTTTTTTCTTACATAATTATAATAATTCATATCATGATTTATTAAAATTAAGCTATTTGGTTTTAAACACTTATTGAGGCTTAATTTACAATTTAAATATTTTTTCATTGTTTTATGAGTGTTTAGGTGCTCATGACTAATGTTAGTAAAAATTAAGCCATCAAATTCAAGAAAAAGTCCTCTATTATTTAAAATACCTTCACTTGACATCTCAATCACACTATATTGAGCTTTATGTAAAAAAGCTGATTCTAAGGCTTCATAAATAATTGTATTAGATGGTGTTGTATTATTTGTTTTAAAATGTTTTTTTAAAAAGTAAACACCATTAGTACCAATTAAAATACTTCTTGATACATCATTTAAAATGTGATTTAAAAGATAAGAAGTAGTTGTCTTACCATCTGTGCCTGTAACAGCGATGTTATGAAGTAATTTATGCTTAGTATAATAGAAATTAAGCATTGAATTTAAAAGCTCTTTGGGATTTTCTGCTTTTATTGAGGGATATGACGCAAGCGTTTTTTCTGAAATGATATAGGAGGCTCCATTTTCAATTGCCTCGGATATATATTTTTCCCCATTATAGTTTTCACCTCTAATTGCGAAAAATAAATCATTTTTTTTAACTAAACGGGAATCGTCCTTTATATCTTTAAATCTAACATCTTCAGTTAAATCCTTAAAGTATTTGTTAAGCTTCATCTAATCACCACCCATATTTTTTCCTTTTCAAATATTTTTATACAAATTTTGCCTTAATCTTTATATTTTTAATTTCATTTGGTATAATAAATAAATGATAAGTGGGTGTTAAAAATGTTTAAGCTTGAAAGTAAATTTAAACCCTTTGGTGATCAACCTAAGGCAATTGAAGAAATTGTAAATAATTTTAAAAATGGTAAAAATGAGCAAATCCTATTAGGCGCTACTGGTACAGGAAAAACATTTACTATTTGTAATGTAATTGAGCGTGTTGGTCGTCCTACGTTAGTTTTAGCTCATAATAAAACTTTAGCCGGTCAATTATATAACGAGATTAAATCATTTTTCCCCCATAATCACGTTGAGTATTTTATTTCCTATTATGATTATTATCAACCAGAGGCTTATGTAGTATCAAGTGATACCTTTATTGAAAAGGATGCTAAAATTAATGAAGAAATTGATGAAATGAGACATAGAGCCACAGCTGCTTTAATTGATTATAAGGATGTAATTGTTGTTGCTTCTGTTTCTTGTATATATGGAATTGGTGACCCAGATGATTATAAAAATTCAATGCTATGTTTAAGAAGAGGTGAGAATATTGAACTAAAAAAACTTCTTGAACGATTAGTTGAAATGCAATATCAAAGAAACGAAATTGATTTTAAAAGAGGAACATTTCGCCTAAGAGGTGACTGTCTTGAAATTATTCCTGCTTCTGAGCATAAAAATGGAATTAGAATTGAATTTTTTGATGAAGAAATTGAAAGAATAAGAACATTCGATATTTTAACAGGAGCATCGATTGATGATCTTGATTTTATTAATATTTTTTCGGCTACCCACTTTGTAACAAACAAGGAAAAGCTTGAAGAAGCGATAAGAAGAATTGAAGCTGAACTTGATAGTCAGGTTAAAAAATTCAATTCAGAGGGGAAACCCCTTGAAGCCGAACGTATTTTATCAAGAACTCGTTATGACCTTGAAATGTTAAGGGAAATAGGAACTTGTAGCGGTGTTGAAAACTATTCTCGTCATTTAACTTTAAGAGGTGAGGGAGAGACTCCAGCTACACTACTTGATTTTTTTCCTAAGGATTTTTTGCTTGTAATTGATGAATCGCACGCAACAGTGCCACAAATTAGAGGAATGTATAACGGTGATAGAGCACGTGAAGAAAACCTTGTTAATTATGGTTTTAGACTTCCTTCAGCCTTAGATAACAGACCTTTAAAATTTGATGAGTTTGAGGCAAAGGTTCATAATGTATTATATTTGTCAGCGACACCTGGGGATTATGAACTTGGTAAGCATTTGCCAATTTGTGAACAAATTATTCGTCCAACAGGATTATTAGACCCTTTAATTGAGGTAAGACCAACGTTAGGTCAGGTTGATGATTTATATGGAGAAATATTAAAACGTATTGAGAAAAATGAACGAGTATTAATTACAACGCTTACAATAAAAATGAGTGAAGATTTAACAGCATATTTAAAAAAATTAGGTTTAAAGGTTGCGTACTTACATTCAGAAATTAAAGCTTTAGAACGACTTGAAATTTTAAGAGATTTACGTCTTGGAGTTTATGATTGTTTAGTAGGTATAAATCTTCTTCGTGAAGGTCTTGACCTTCCTGAGGTAAGCTTAGTTGCTATTCTTGATGCGGATAAGCAAGGCTTTTTACGTAGTGAAAGAAGCTTGATTCAAACAATTGGACGTGCTGCTCGTAATTCAGGTGGTATGGTTATAATGTATGCAGATAGTATTTCACCTTCAATGGATTATGCTATAAAAGAAACAATGCGTCGCCGTGAAATTCAGGAAAAGTATAATAAGGATCATAATATTATTCCACAAACAATTAAAAAGGATATTCAAGAAAGTGTTTCAATTAAGCATAAGCTTAATGATGAAGCTACAAAACCTAAAAAGAATAAGAAGATGACTAAGCTTGAGCGTGAAAAGCTGATCGAGGATTTAGAATCAGAAATGAAAAACTACGCTAAGGAGCTTAATTTTGAAATGGCAGCTCAGGTAAGAGATGCAATTATGGAACTAAAGAAGGGTGATTAAAATGCATAGCTTAAAGGAATTATATAAAATAGGTAATGGGCCATCAAGTTCTCATACGATTGGTCCTAAAAGAGCAACTGAATTATTTTTGACTCATTATCATAATCTAGATTTTGTTAAAGTGACTTTATATGGATCTTTAGCTTTAACTGGCAAGGGACATCTTACGGATTATATTATTGATAAGACTCTTGGTAATATTAAACATGAAATAGTTTTTAATTATCTTGAGTTAATGCCCCACCCTAATACAATGATTTTTGAGGGCTATATTAATCATAATTTAATAGCAAAAGAGACAATTATTTCTGTTGGAGGAGGATCAATTAAGGTTTTAGGAGAACCATTATTAGAACTTCAAGATGTATATCCTCATAAAAATCTTTATGAGATTAAGAATTATTGTAAGGAAAAGAACATTGATTATGCGTCTTATGTATATCGTTTTGATTTAGATATAAAGCCTTATTTAGAAAAAATATATGATACAATGCTTAATGCTATACAAAGAGGCCTTGAAAGTGAAGGAACACTTCATGGTGATCTTCATGTTATTAGGAAAGCTAAAAGCTTATATAATGCTCATAAAAAAGAAAGTGATGAACTTCAAAGAAAAAGAAGATTAATTGCTTATGCTTATGCTGTGGCAGAAGAAAATGCCTCTGGTGGTGAAATTGTTACTGCTCCAACCTGTGGGGCATCAGGAATTATTCCTTCATGCTTAAGAACGATGCTTGAGGCTGGAATAAGTAAGGATAAATTAATTGATGGACTAGCTGTAGCTGGCTTATTTGGTAATTTAATTAAATTTAACGCATCTATTTCAGGAGCCGAGGCTGGTTGTCAGGCTGAGGTAGGTTCAGCATGCTCAATGGCATCTGCTATGATTGCTCATGTATATGGTTTAAGTCTTGATTCGATTGAACAAGCGGCCGAAATTGCTCTTGAGCATCATTTAGGTCTTACCTGTGATCCCATTATGGGCTACGTGCAAATTCCTTGTATTGAAAGAAATGCGGCAGCAGCTCTAAGAGCTTTTGATGCGTCGACAATGGCGTCAATGCTAAACAGTAAGGAATCAAAAATAAGTTTTGATTTGGTTTGTAAAACTATGCTCGAAACAGGAAGAGACCTAGGAGAATCATATCGAGAAACTAGTATTGGTGGCCTTGCAAGAAATTATAAGTAGTAGGTATTTATTTTATGAAAATTAATGATGAATTAACCGTAAAAATTGAAGATTATGATCATGAAGGAAGAGGCATTGCTATATATGATGGTTTTCCTATCTTTATTGAAAAGGCTTTATTAAACGAAACTTTATTAGTAACTATTAATTATATTAATTCAAGTTATGCTAAGGCATATATTAATAAGATTGTTATACCTTCACCATTTAGAAATGATAATGTTTGTCCATATTATAACGAATGTGGCGGCTGTAATATTTTTCACATGGATTATGAAGAGCAATTAAGGTTTAAAAAAAATATGGTTATTAAAACCTTCAAAAATGTAGCAAGAATGGATGTTGAAGTAGCCGATGTTGTAAGAAACCCTCATCCATATCACTATAGGAACAAAATAATTGTACCATTTGGTAAAAGAAATGGACATGTAATATCAGGATTTTACGAGGCTAAAAGTCATAATATAATACCTCAGGATAGCTGTTTAATCGAAAATGAACTGGCAAGACCGATTATTAATTTAATAAAAAATGAGTTAGAGGAAAGAAATGTTAGTATTTATGATGAAAATACGCATAAGGGCTTAGTAAGAAATGTAATGCTAAGAGCTACTAAAAATAATGATTTAATGCTTGTTTTAATTGTAACTAAGAAAAATCCGGTATTAAATATTATTTTAGCAAAATGTTATGATACTTATAAAGAAATAAAATCGGTTTATCTTAATATTAATGATAATAAAACAAATGTTATTTTAAACCAGAATGGCTTTATTCACCTTTATGGTGAAAAATATATTATAGAAGAAATTAACAATTTAAAATTTATGGTTCATCCTAATAGCTTTCTACAAGTAAATCACGATCAAGCACAGGCAATGTATAATAAAGCCTTATCATATATTGCTGATTCTAATAATAATGTTATTGATGCTTATTGTGGTATTGGTTCAATATCCTTAAATTTAACTCAAAAAGCAGGTCATGTATATGGAATTGAGATTGTTCCGCAAGCGGTAGTTAATGCCAATGAAAATAAAAAAATTAATAACATATCTAATGCAACATTTATTTGTGGTAAATGCGAAGATGAAATTGAAAAATTGGTTAATATTAAAGATATTGACACAATTGTTGTTGATCCGCCAAGAAAAGGCTGTGAAAAGAAATTCTTGGATACAATTATCAAAATGAAGATAAGAAAGATAATTTATATTTCTTGTCTTACTCAAAGCTTAGCAAGAGATGCAAAGTATTTAAGCGAATTTGGTTATCAAATTGATGAAGTAACTCCTTTTGATTTATTTAGTCATTCATATCATACAGAAAATGTTTGCCTTTTAACTTTAAAAAATAAATAAAAACAATATATATAGTTAAGTGTTTGTCAAAAATAATATATTGTGATATTCTAATGTCGGTGAGATAATGTCAAAAAAAGAAGAAACTAATATTCAAAACGAAACCATATTAAAAAAATTATCGTTAAATGCTAAAAAAGAACTTTTGAAATATAATTTACTAAATGACTTAATAAATTATAAATATACTATTTTACTTGATAGTGTTGATATAAATGATGTTTTAAGTGAAGATGAAATTGGTGTTTATTATAATGATTTTATAAATAATATATCAGATTTTGAACTACAATATATTATGCCTATAGAATATTTAAAATCATCAATTTTAGTTGTAAGATTTTATGATGAATTAAATCTTAAAATACTCAATGAAATTATTGGAAAAATCAAAAAAAAATTTGGTAAAAAAGTACCAATTATATTTGCTTGTCAAGAAAATAAAAGTGATACTAGAATTCATATTACTTTTATAGGCGTTGCACAAAATATAGTTATGTAGTCTTTGAATTTGATATTTAAAGAAATTTTTTAAAAAAAAGTGGGAATGTAGTAATATTTGTGAAGTAAGGAGTTATAATATATGAAAAAAAGCAAATTATTTTTACTTGGAGTGAGTATTTTTGCCTTAGCTTCATGTAAATTTGAAAATATAACAGACTCAAGAGCTTCTGATGAAATTATTCTTGAAGAAAAAATTAATGAGACTAAAACATATCTAAGTAATCAAAATTTAAAAAAAAATTTATTTGGAAATGTTTTACAATCTAAATTAAAAAATAGTTTAGTTTATAATATTAATGAAAATGAATATTTAGTTGAATTTAATGAATCTTCGTATAAGATAGATTCAAATGGATTTGAAAAGATTTCTAATACATTTAATGCTGTAAATACAGTTGAAGATGCCTTTAAAGAAGAAATTGGAACTAAAATATTTACTAAAGGTTATTATAGTGCAAATGATGGTGGAAATGGATATTTTGAGGTTTTAAGCTATATTGATATTAAAAATCCAGACGAACTTTTAATATCTAATGATGATAAGACCATTACACTTAAGTATATAACCTATGATTCTGCTGTAAATGTTTATCAGCTTGGATATAACGGCTTAGACTCCACTCTAGATACATATATTAACGATTTTACAGGTTATTTAAAGTATTCGACTATATATATACCAGAAAATACATATAAAATTACTAATAATTTTGATGCGAAAGTATCAAATAAGGTATATTGTGGTTACAATGCAACAATATATACTGATGATTCTTATTCACCACAAGGCTATAATAATGGATGCCTATTCTATGTTTATAATCATATAGAGAATATTCAAATTAATGGATTTGATTGTGAGATTAGGGTTAACAAGAAGCTTGATGATCCAATGTTGGGATTACTATCAGCACGAGATGTTGATGGTCTTGAAATTGCTAATTGCAAATTTTTATTACCAAAGGAAGGTAAAATTTATTCAGGATCAGGAATAATGGATTTTTTTACAAATTGGAAAAATGTTGTTGTAAGAGATTGTTATCTTGAAAATTATGCATCAACTAAAGCGGGTGGTGGAATAGGATTTCGTGATATTTATAAGGCTGGTTGTGAAAATGCTCTAATTGAAAATAATTACTTATATTGTAATTGTAAGGACGAAGTAATTGCTGTATTTAGTGGGGCTGATACATCATTATATCCTAATGATTCTGGTGGTGGATATATTAAAAATGTTACATTTAAAAATAATCATATTATAGGTGGCCCTACAAATGAAGAAACAGGACCACGTGTTGTTGGTCTTACAATTGGATATCAAATTTCACCTGTTTATAATATTAATTATATTGATAATGAAATTGAGATGTATACTGCTAATTATTTTATGTTATATGGTAAAACTGATGGAGTAATATTTAAAGGTAATAAAATTAAAATTGATTCAAGCTATGTTAAAAATTTATATGTACCTTTTTATCATAATCCAAGAGCAGATGAAGGCAAGAATATTGTTGTTGACGAAAATGAGATTGAATTTATTAATGATTCAACAGCTTATACAATTTCACAAATAGCAGAAGAATTTACATTTACAAATAATAAAATAATAGGAAAAGAGATAAGTTATATTTTTAATAGCAAATCTAAATTTGAGAATAATACAATTAATGTTGATAAAATTACTAAAGCAGTTTATCATAATGTTAAAGAAACTAAGAATAATATTGTAAATTGTAATACAATTGGTGTCGTATTTGAATTTTATAATCTTAATATAACCGATGACATTGTTGTATCAGATAACATAACTGCAAATTCAATTGGATCTTATATGATGATGTTTAATGGTGATGCTATCTATAGCAATGGGCATTCAGTTACTTTTAATGATTTCATTTTTGATGTTTCGAAGGTTGAATCACAATGGTATGGACTTGTATATGGAACAGCAGCATTAAAGGATAATATTGTTATAAATTTTGAAAATGTAAATATATCTGTTTATAATGGTCATCATAATATCTATAGGGATGATGAAAATAGATTAACAGTAAATTTTAAGTAGATGATTATTTATGGATAGTAAAGAAAAAGATTGGGAACTTTATAAGAAAAATATTGGTGCTTGGCAAGAACGCTATATGGATAAAATTCTTGAAGAATATAAAGAAATTATTGATAGAAAAGAAATGGCTTCTAAAAGATTTTGAAATCCTTATCATAGAATTAAGAGTGACTTGGAAAATCATGGAGTTTTAATCGCCGCAAGTAGAAATAATTTGAAGGATATAATTCTTTCACTTTATAGTCATAATGTTATTACATTTGAAGAATTAAATGATTTAAATATTTAATTAAAGCAGCATGCCAATAAAGTGCTGCTTTTTTGAAAAAAATACTTGCAAGATAGCAATAAATAAATTATACTATTATAGTTAAAATTTGAAGAGGAGTTATATAAAATGTTGTGGTTTTTTTTGATTTTTTCAACCTTAGCATGGGGTATAGCGGAAATATATTACAAAAAAGGTAATATTGCACATGAAAAATATGCTCATTTAAAAACGACTTGCTTTGTCGGAATATTTATGGGTATATATGCGCTTGTTATTTTGCTTTCTCAAGGACTTTTATCAGGACCTGATGGATTTAAAAACTTTCTTATAAATATTGTAAGATATTTACCTGTATCAGCATGTTATATTATTTCAATGACTTGTTCGTATTTTGGAGTTAGATTCATAGAAGAATCAATATCTGATCCAATCGAGAATACATCGGGTGCAGTTGTACCAATTTTATGTGCAATCTTTTTACATCAAACAATGAGTGCATGGGCAATTGTTGTTGTTGTAATTATTGTTATTGGTATTTTAGGTGTTGGTTTTGTTGAAAATACTGGTAAAACTGACTTAAAAAAGAAGCTTGGTAAGAAGCTTGCGATTTGGGCTTTTGCGATGCCATTTTGTTATGCCTTACTTGATGCGTGCGGAACATTCTTAGATATTTTTTATGTTGATGATGCTTCCTCTACATTCCTTGTTGGTGTTACTGAGGATACGATTGAACATATGGCTAATTGTTGCTACGAATTTACATTCTTTTTCATTTCAATTGGTATTTTAATTTTCTTTAAGATAAAGGGCGTAAAATTATTCTCAGTTGCAGATCCTACAAATGAAGAAGCAATTGCTCATGAGGCGACTTTGACATGGTATCAAAAAGTATACCTACAAAAGGATAAGCTTTTAGCTGCGCTTTTTGAAACAATGGGGCAAGCAACTTATATTTTTGCTTTATCTGAAGGAGAAGGTATTGCAGCCGTTATTCTTGGAGCTGGTACAGTTATTATATCAGTTATTTTATCAAGAGTTATTTTGAAAGAAAAGTTGTCATGGAAGCAATATATCTTTATTTTCATTATTTTAGGTGGAATTATTGCCCTTTCTTTATTAGGCTTATAAAAAATAAAGATAAAAATGTTACATAATAAGTTTAATCTTGAATTTTTTGCTAAAAAAAGATAAAATAAAAATGTATAAAAATTATTAATTTAAAGGAGATTATTTCTATGGCAATTGAAGCTGGAGATTTTAGAAATGGACTTACATTAATTATTGATGGCAAATTATATGTAGTTCAAGAATTTATGCACGTTAAACCTGGTAAGGGTGCTGCAATTTTAAAAACAAAGATGAAGGACCTAAGAACTGGTAATATTGTTGAGAGAAACTTTAATACAAATACTAAGTTTGAGCAGGCAACTATTACTACAAAACCTGTTCAATATTCATATGAAGCTGGTGGCGTATATTTCTTTATGGATATGGAAACATACGAAACTTATGAGCTTTCTGCTGATCAAATTGGCGATAATAAGTATTATATTCTTGAGGGTATGGAATTAAGCCTTCGTTTCTTCGAAAGTGAAGTGCTAGGACTTTTACTTCCTGATAAGGTTAACTTAACTATTACGGAAACAACACCTGCTGCACCTGGCGCATCATCTACATCTACTAAGGATGCAACTCTTGAAACTGGTTTAAGAATTAGAGTTCCTCAATTCGTTAAAGAAGGAGATAAGGTAATTATCTCTACGATTGATGGAACTTATTGTGGTAGAGCTTAATTAATTAAATGAGTAAGGTTGTTTTAGTTACTGGTAGTGCTAAGGGTATTGGCGCTGCAATAATTGAAGAATTGGCGGCTTCAGGCTATGATTGTGTTATTAACTATAATACTTCAGAGGCTGAAGCCTTTACTCTTAATGAGAAAATTTCTAAATATGGAATAAGAAGTCTTGTAGTTAAGTGTGATGTTAGTAAGGAAGAGGAAGTTAATCAAATGTTTGATACCATTGAGCGTGAACTTGGTGGTGTTGATATTTTAGTTAATAACGCAGCCATTGATATTCCAAATATTTTTAGCAAAAAAAATGTTAATGATTTTAGAAAAACACTTGATGTTAATTTAGTTGGTGCTTTTTTAACCTCAAAAAGAGCTGAAAAACATATTCTTGATAAAAAATGGGGACGTATTATTAATATTTCTTCAACCAATGGAATGAATACTTACTATCCAATGGGAATTGAATACGATGCCTCAAAGGCCGCATTAAATTCTTTAACACATAATTTAGCAATTGAATTTGCACCATATGCAACTGTTAATGCAATCGCACCGGGATTGATTAATACGGAAAGTGAAGTTGCAGATTATGATGATGAGTTTATGCAAATGGAACTTGATAAAATTTTAGTTAGAAGAATTGGTGAAGCTTCTGAGGTTGCTCATCTCGTTAAATTTTTGATAAGTGATGAAGCATCTTATATAAATAATTCGATTATTCGTATTGATGGTGGACAATATAGTAGCAATTAAAAGATGATTTTTATCATCTTTTTTTGTTAAAAAAAGAAGCATTAAATGCTTCTAAATTACTTGTTGTTTTGTTCCTTTTGGGCTAATACGCTTGATAGTGCTTGCATAATAGAAAGCTTACCATATTCATAGGTTAGTCCACCTTGCATATATAATGTATATGGTTCAACACATGGAGCATCAGCTGAAAGCTCAATAGTACTACCTTCAGTAAAGCAACCGGCAGCCATAATGACATCGCAAGGATAGCCAGGCATTGGGGCAGGCATAATGTAAACACCAGAATCAACGGGAGAAGAAGCTTGAATACTTCTTGCGAATGCTACAAGATTTGGTTTAGTTTTAAGCTCAATAATTTGAATTATATCAGTACGATATTCATTGTATTTAGGAGATATATCTTTAAATCCCGTATGTTCAAGCATATATGCTGCAAAAACTTGTGTTTTTAATGCACTTTTTACTGCATTAGGAGCCATAAATACGCCTTTAAAAAAATTACTATTTTGATTAAAATTAGCACCAAGTTCTTTGCCAACACCAGGAGAAGTTAGTCTGTCGGCAATCATTTCGATGTATTTAGTCTTGCCTGCAATGTAACCACCAGATGTCGCAATTCCACCACCTAAATTTTTCATTAAAGAACCTACTACAACGTCAGCACCAACGTGTCCAGGTTCCTTCATTTCAACAAGCTCGCCATAACAGTTATCAACCATAATAATAACATTTTTATTAACGCTTCTAATTACGTTTATACATTCCTCAATTTGTGCAATATTTAAAGATTTACGTGAAGAGTAACCTCTTGAGCGTTGAATTTCTACTAGTTTAACATCGCCTTTAGAAAGTCTTTCTTTTATTTTTTCTAAATCGAATTTGTTATCAACTAAATCAATTTGTTCATAAGAAACACCATTAGCTTTTAAAGATTGGGTAGAATCACCAACAATACCTACCATTTTAAGTAATGAATCATAAGGCTTACCACTTAGTGAAATCATTGTATCGCCATGCTTAAGTAAAGCAGAAAATGCAAGATATAAAGCATTTGTTCCACTCATTATTTGGGTTCTTACTAAAGCATCTTCTGTTCCTAAAATACTTGCAAATATTTTTTCAAGCTTTTCACGACCAGAGTCAAATATTCCATAGCCGTTTCTATCTGTAAAATCTGCATATTCAACTCTATTTTCAATAAATGCAGATAATATACGATTAGAATTATAGAAAGCTACTTCATCAATTTTATCATAGATTTCTTTTAAGTCGATTTCAGCTTGTTTGCTTAATTCAATAACATGTTTACTTATATTTTCTAAAATCATTTAAATCACCTTTTCAATTTTACCATAAAAGGGTGATAAATAAAATCAAAAAGAAATAAATTGGTCTAATTTTGAAGAATGAATACTTTATAGTATTAGATTTCCTTTAGTTTTCTATTTAAGTATTCTGGTAATTCTTCAATAAATTTATATTTAGAAATACCAAGATGTAGTTGTGCTTTATTTAAGGATGTTTTAGCCACATAACTATCAGCTTCTTTGCATAGTAATAAGCCAATTGTTTCATCATCTCTTTCAGTTCATTCTAAATATCATTTGCATCAAAATAAAAGATAAGATGTCCTAAATCAGCAGGATGTAATTTACCAATCTTAGCTTCGATTACAGCATATCAATACCAACATTTTTTAATCATAGTAAGTCATATATTTAATTAATACAAAAGTTAAATGTTGACTAATAATTGCAATTCATAAATGTAATGGAAATTAAGCTAAATAAATTTTAAAATGATTTTTATGGGACTAATTAACTATATAGCGCATAAAATAAATTGAGGTGCTATAATGTGCGGAATATATGCCCAATTTGGCTCATTTAAAATAAATGATGCCTTAAAGTGCTTAAAAAAACTTGAATATAGAGGATATGATTCTTATGGAATTGGTTATGAGAATAATCAAATTTATAAGAATATAGGTCGAATTGATTTTGTTACTGAAGATGAAAATCTTATGATAAAAAAGGCTATTTGCCATACAAGGTGGGCTACTAATGGAAGTGTAAATGTAGTTAATGCTCATCCACAAATTTCTGGTGATAAGCAAATAATACTTGTTCACAATGGAATTTTAGAAAATGAAAATATAATAAAAGACACATATTTTAAAAATCATCAATTTTTATCCGATACTGATACAGAAGTAATTACAGAATTATTGAGTTTATTTATAAAAAGATATCCACCATTTGATGCAATAAAAAGAGTAATGGAAATAATTAAAGGCTCATATGCTATTATTTTTATGATAAAAGATGACGAAAATATTTATTTTATGAAAAATAAATCGTCTTTATTATTAGGATATAACAATACAGATTATTATTTAGCTTCGGATATTTATGCATTTAAGGAAAATACAAAGTATTATAAGCATATTAGTGATATGTCTTTTGGGTGTATAGGGCCTAATATGTATTTAAGTTATAAATCCTCTTTTATACCATATAGTTTTAATTTTAATGATCCTAAGGAACAAATAATGCTTGATGAAATTGAAGAAGAGGAAAAACTAGCATTAAATATTTTTAATAATTTTAAAGCTGATGAGAAACTTCTTAAATTATTAGAAGAAACTTCTGAATTTGTTTTAATTGGAAGTGGTTCATCTTTTTATGCATCAGAATATATAGCATTAATGATTGAACAGGAATTAGGTATTAGAGCTAGAGCTTTTTTACCAACGGAATATAGTTATAATGATATTTATAATAAGTCTACATTTATATTTATTTCACAAAGTGGAGAAACAGCAGATGTTTTAGCCGCAATAGATAAAATTAAGCCTAAAAAGGCAATGTTAATTACAAATAGTTTTACTTCACAAATGACCTTACATATTCCATTAATACTTGATATGCAAGCTGGAAAAGAAATAGCTGTTGCATCTACAAAAAGCTTTAATCAATCTGTTTTAGTGTTTTATACATTAATAAAACAATTTAAGGGTGAAGAACCTAAAGAAATATTGAACTATGTAAAAAATCTTGAGGAAATAAAGAAAACCTTTGATAATAATATACCAAAGGAAATTAGTAAAATGAAAAATGTTTTTTATTTAGGTCACGGCTACGACTATATAATTAGTAAGGAAGGGGCGTTAAAGCTTAAAGAAATTGCTTATATTCCAACTGAAGGCTATTCAACCTCAGAATTAAAGCATGGTTCCTTAGCGTTAATTTCTGATAAAAGTGCTGTTATTGGCCTTTCATCAAATGATAGCTTTTTAATATCATGTTTAAATGAGGTAAGAGCAAGAGGAGGTAAAGTTTTCTTCCTTAAAAATAAATACCCTGGAGGTCTTTTAGGTGCTTTGAGTCTATCAAGATATGTACAGTTAATTGCCTATTATACAGCAAAAGAACTTGGTAATGATCCTGATCATCCAAGGAATTTAGCAAAAAGTGTTACGGTGATTTAGCAGTTAAAATTGGCACTATTGAGAAAATATTGGCTATAATAAGCAGAAGGAATAAAATATACCAATGAAAATGAAGATTTGCAACATTTATCAAAAAAAGATAAATTAAAATGGTTGATAACATCGAAGAACAAATAATTAAAAGAATCCCTAATAATCGCACTTTATCACCAATAATTAGTATGCATAAATTTACTAAAAAAATACAAAAAAAGGTCACAAATTAAATTGTGACCTTATGTTCAAGACGAAGCTTGTCCGCAATCATTGCGATGAATTCGCTATTAGTTGGTTTTGATTTGTTATAGCTTACAGTATATGAAAAGATACTTGCAATTGTATCTACATTTCCTCTACCCCAAGCTACTTCAATTGAATGCCTAATGGCACGTTCAACTCGTGATGATGTGGTATTAAACTTTTTAGCAATAATTGGATACAAAACCTTTGTGATAGCACCTAAAACATTAATATCGTTATAAACCATAGTAATTGCTTCGCGTAAATATAAATAGCCTTTAATATGCGCTGGAACTCCGATTTCGTGAAGAATACTTGTGATTTCTTCATTTAAATCAATTTCTTTTTCTGGTGCATTTAAATTAACATTACTTTTCTTAGGTAATTCTTTAAATAAATTATTAATTGTTTCTAATAAATTTTGCATATCAATTGGCTTAATAATAAAGTAATCAGCTCCTAATGCTGATGATCTAACAAGAAGTGATTCATTGTTAAAAGATGAAAGCATAATTATTTTTTTGGGACGATGATATTTTTCTTTTTTGCTTGCAAGGTCTTCTAAAACCTTAAACCCATCCACCTCAGGCATTACTATATCAAGCATTAAAAGATCTACTTGGTTTGATTCAAGAAAACTTAGCAATGATTTTCCTGAATTAAAAGTTTTTACTACTTCAAAGCCGGCTTGCATTTTCAAACACTCACTAACAATTAATGTTGTTTGACTAGAATCATCGGCAATAACAACCCTTATCATGTACATTCCTCCTCAATTATAAATTTGTACTGACTATATGATAAATTTTTATCTTCATAATTACAAGAAAAAATACAAAAAAAATT
>ERZ780166.37-NODE-37-length-119132-cov-5.640031_pt1 | contig 119132 bp, 119 predicted proteins | sample MGYA00511366_ERZ780166 | MGnify/ENA primary metagenome ERZ780166 (study PRJEB29588, sample SAMEA2162231) | human gut metagenome | biome: human gut; feature: human-associated habitat; material: faeces | place: Denmark | collected 2008/2010 ...
AAATTAGTTTTAAAAATATTATCCTCGGGTAGTTCTTGCATACGGCTACCCGAGTATTTTTGTATATAAAAAGAGCTACTTGTTATTGAGCAGCTCTTTAATTTTGTCTGTGTTTTTAAAGTTAAGTTTTGCTATATCTTCTAATTTATTAAAGCCGTATTTTTGAACTATTTTAACGCCGATTTCGTCAACTTCATGACCGGCACCTTTTTTTAAGAAAGTATTAACTGTATCTCCTAATTTACTAAATTCTTTTATAAAGATATATCTGCTTATTATAGATGAAGCAGCAACACTTAAACATTTATCTTCTGCTTTAGTAGTGAATGTAATTTTAGTTATTTTTTCTTTAGCACCACTTATGTATGTAAAATAGTTTCTAGGTGTGCAGAACTGATCTACAACAATGTAGTCGTATTTAAGATTTGGCTTTTTAGCTAGTTCACATAAAACTTTGTTATGAAGGATAGCTTTAACTTTATTCATATTATGATTATTCTGGTTATAAGTTTTATTATCTAATATGTATGTTACATGAGGGATCTCTCTAATTATTTGAGGTGCTATCTTTATAATTTTATCGTCAGTAATTTTTTTAGAGTCTCTTACTCCTAAAGAGTTAAGTAAACTCATGTGCTCTTTATCTACATATGACGCAGTTACTACTATAGGGCCAAAATAATCACCAGTACCAACTTCATCTGATCCTATTGTAGGTACTCCAATAAACCTAGTATCTTTTTCTTCATTTTTCTTATCTTCTTTTTTAGTTTCTTCTGCATTAATATCTCGGTTATTCCAAGACCTTTCTAAGTCCTTCCACATATTAGCATCTATATCAGCACTTAAACCTTGAAAGACAACTTTACCTGATTCATAAAGAGTAATATTAGTATCAGCCTCATCTGCTTGAAATATTGCATATGGAGGAGTTTTACTTCTTTTCTTATCTTGATAATACTTAATCATTTCTTCTTTAATATTATCACTTACTTTAAATACAATCGTCATACGTACACCTCTAGTTAATAATATCATATTTTATTAAATAAATCTTTATTTTTTTTCTTTTGTATAATATAATTTTAGTAGGTGATAAAAATTGAATATAGTAGATTACATTATTTTGGGGATTTTGTTATTATCAGCATTAATTGGTTTTAAAAAGGGTATAATAAATAGTATAGTAGCATTTGGTGGTACAGTTATAGTTATTATACTTGCATTCTATCTAAAGAATCCAATATCTAATATCTTATATGACTACGTACCGTTCTTTAAACTATTTGGCAAATTTAGTGGCGTAGAAACATTTAATATATTAGTTATTGAAGGACTTAGTTATGCAGTTACCCTTGCTATCATTAGTGCCGTTTTAGGTATTATTGCTAAAGTTACTGGTGTTGTTGGTAGACTCTTAAATACTGGTTTAATCTTAGGCTTGCCTAGTAGAATTCTTGGTCTTATTTGTGGGTTACTTGAAGGAGTACTAGTATCGTTTATTGTTGTCTTCTTACTTAGTATGATTAGTAGTACATCAGAATTAGTAAATAAGAGTGAGTTTAGTGATACGCTACTTACTAAAACACCAATTCTATCAAACTATGCAAAAGATACCTATAATGGAGTAAATGAAGTATACATGATTTGTATTAACTATGAAGATAATAAAGATAAAACCCTAGCAAATAAAGAAAGCCTAGCAGTCTTACTTAAACATGAAATAATAACTGCTGATGCTGCTGATAAACTAATTAGTAAAGGCAAACTTACATTTGATGGTGCAAGTGATGTCGTAAATAATTTCAGAAAGGAAGGAAATAATGATTAGTTATTTAGATAAACAAGATTTAATGGAAGAGATGACTGACGAAGTTACTTTAGTAGATTTCTTTGCTAACTGGTGTGGTCCATGTAAAATGCTTGGTGAAGAACTAGAAGAAATGAAAGACATTAAAATTATTAAAATTGATACAGATACTCATGAAGATCTAGCACGTGAGCATGGAGTAATGAGCATTCCATACGTTGAAATTTACAAAAATAAAGAATTAGTAACAAAGTTCATTGGTTTTAAAACTAAAGACGAGATTGAAGAAATCTTAAAGTACTTGTAAAATATTATTTACTTATTATATAATAAAGTTACATTTAATTAGTGCACAATATTGTTATTGTGGATTGTTCACTTATTAATTAAGTGCAAGTCTCATCATTGAGGCTTTTTTTCTTTTATTAGATATGATAAAATAATGCGTGGTGATGATTTATGGAAAATATCCGTAATTTTTGTATAATAGCGCATATAGATCATGGTAAAAGTACTCTTGCAGATAGAATTTTAGAACTTACTGGTACTGTATCTAAAAGAGAGATGAAAGATCAGATTCTAGATAAAATGGATATTGAAAGAGAAAGAGGTATTACTATTAAACTTAATGCCGTTGAGATTAAATATAATGGTTACACTCTTCATTTAATAGATACTCCTGGACACGTCGATTTTTCTTATGAAGTATCACGCAGTTTAGCAGCTTGTGAAGGAGCCTTATTACTTGTTGATGCTGCTCAAGGCGTAGAAGCCCAAACATTAGCAAACCTTTACTTAGCACTTAATGCAGATTTAAAGATTATTCCAGTTATTAATAAAATAGATTTACCTAATGCAGATGTACCTAAAGTTAAAGAAGAACTTATTAATGTTTTAGGTTTTAAAGAAGAAGATATCGTATGCTGTAGTGCTAAAACTGGCGAAGGTGTAATGGATATAATTGATGCTGTTATTAATAAGATTCCTAGTCCTAAAGTAGAAAACGATGGCACAAAAGCTTTAATATTTGATTCATACTTTGATCCATACCGTGGTGTTATTGCTTCAGTATGTGTAAAAAGTGGGAAGATTACTACTGGTGATGAAATCGTTATGATGAGTAATGGAGCATCATTTATGGTTACTGAGTTAGGTGTTAATACACCAGATGAAAAAATAGTTAAAGAACTTAATACTGGTAGTGTTGGCTGGGTTTGTGCTAGTATTAAAGAAATAGATAAAGTAAGAGTAGGCGATACCATTACTACTAAAAGAAGCCCTGCTAGTAAAAGTTTAGAAGGATATAAACCAATGAATCCAATGGTCTATAGTGGTATCTATCCAATTGAACCTAATAAATATGATGCTTTAAAAGAAGCAATTATGAAATTAAAACTTAATGATGCTTCATTAACTAGTGAACCAGAAACTAGTGAAGCTTTAGGTTTTGGTTTTAGATGTGGTTTCCTAGGATTACTACACATGGATATTATTAAAGAAAGAATTAAAAGAGAATTTAATATTGATATCATTGCAACTAGTCCTTCAGTTATATATGAAGTGATTCTAACAAGCGGTGAAACAGTTATGGTAGATAATCCATGTAACATGCCAGATAAAACTAAAATAAGCTTAATTAAGGAACCTTATGTTAAAGCAAGTATCTTTGTTCCTAGTGACTATATTGGAGCAATCATGAACCTATGCGAAGATAGAAGAGGTATATATAAAACAACTGAATTTATTGATCCAAAAAGGGTTAATATTATCTACGAACTACCTCTAGCAGAAATAGTTTATGATTTCTTTGATAAATTAAAAAGTTACACTAAAGGTTATGCTTCATTAGACTATGAATTATCTGATTATAAAGTTAGTGATTTAGTTAAGATGGATATTTTAATAAATGGCGAAATAGTTGATGCCTTATCACTTATTGTTTATAAAGGCTCAGCTTATAATAGAGGTCATGCAATTACCAAAGCACTTAGAACTCTTATCCCAAGACAGATGTTTGAAGTTCCCATTCAAGCTAGTGTAGGCTCAAAAGTAATATCTAGAGAAACTATAAGTGCTATGAGAAAGAATGTTTTAGCTAAGTGTTATGGTGGAGATGTATCTCGTAAACGTAAACTTCTAGAAAAACAAAAAGAAGGTAAAAAGAGAATGAAAATGGTTGGTTCAGTAGAAGTTCCACCAGAGGCATTCCTAAGTATTTTGCAAGAAGGAGAATAATTATTCTTTCTACCTTGGCTTTACTTATAAAATATAGTACATTGATATTGCATTAGATAAATACAACTTTTGAAAATGTTTCTCGCTTACGGGTGTTGCGGGCTTATAAATGATTCCAGTCGACAATTTTTTTCGTTTCCAGGCGGTGCGACTAATAAATGAGCCTGGTCGAAAATGTTAAGGCCTTATCGTTAAGATAAGGTTTTTCTGTTAAATGAAGTTATAAAGGTAGATTTTTTCTATTAAATTTAGTACAATAATTATGGTGAAGAATATGGCAAAAAAGAAAAAACGTAAAAATAGTGATGAAGGCAAAGTAAAATTTAGTGCTGAACTTACAGGATTAATCCTAGTTTTAGTAAGTATAATTGGCATTGGTAACTTTGGGCCAGTTGGGCACGTTATTAAATCTTTTGCTATTTTCTTAATGGGAAACTGGTGGGCAATCTTTATCATATTACTTCTAATTTTAGGATTATTTATGATAATGAAAAGAGATACACCTAAGTTCTTTAGTAGTAGACTTATTGGCATATACATACTTCTTATTGCTTTACTAGCGTTTTCTCATATTGATTATATAAACGATGCAGAACTAATTAAAGCTAAAGACATATTCCAGCATACAATTGATAACTTTATGGATACTATAAATGACAGTGCTTATGTTAATTTAAGTCAAAATGGTGGAGGTATTATTGGAGCACTATTCTCATTTGCTTTTGTAAATTTATTTGATTTAAAGGGAACATATATCGTGCTTGGTGTGCTAGGTGCTTTTGGAGCTATCATGGCATTAGATTTATCATTTGGTGATATCTTCAAAAAGATTGGCTCATTATTTAAGAAAATTGGTACAGGCGTATCTGAAGCTAAAGTATTTAAATATAGTGATGATGAAGACGAGGAAGACAACTCTCCAGTAACTTATAAAGAAGAACCTAAAGAAGAAAAAGTTATTATTACATCCTCTGAAGACTTAAAGAACTTCCACAGTGAAGAAATTCAAACTAATAAAGATGTTAAACAAGAAGAAGTTATTACTATTGAAAATAGTAGTGGAGGAGACTATAAACTACCATCCATTGATATTTTAAATCCACTTAAGAAAAGTAGTAAAGGTAATGGGACTGAGTTCTTAAATCAAAATAGAATTGCTTTAGAAAAAGTTTTAAATGACTTCCAGATAACTGGTAAAGTAGTTGCTATCCATGAAGGACCTGCCGTAACTCAGTTTGAAGTTGAAATCAAAGCTGGAACTAAGGTAAGTAGAATAACAAGTATTAATAAAGAAATTGCTCTAGCCCTAGCCGCTAAAGACGTTAGAATTGAAGCACCTATTCCAGGTAAGAGTACAGTTGGTATTGAGATTCCAAACAAGAATATTGCCGCAGTTCCAATTAGAGAAGTATTTAGTTCAATTCCTAAAAATATGAGTGATGCTAAGATACTTGTTGCTTTAGGAAAAGATTTAATGGGTAGAACTTGCTGTGCAGATATTGCAAAAATGCCTCACTTACTAGTTGCTGGTTCTACTGGTAGTGGTAAATCTGTATGTATTAATAGTTTTATTGCAAGTATTCTTATGTTTATGAAACCAGATGAAATCAAACTTGTATTAGTTGACCCTAAAAAGGTAGAACTATCTAACTATAACGGTGTACCGCACTTACTATGCCCAGTTGTAACTGACCCTAAAAAAGCCAATGTAGCACTACAAAAAATAGTTATTGAAATGGAAAGAAGATATGAACTATTTAGTGAAGCAGGAGCTAAGAATATTAAAACTTATAACGAAATGATAGAAAAGAAAAATAAAACAAATGACGTAAATGTTCCAAAACTACCATATATCGTTGTAATTATTGATGAACTTGCTGACCTTATGCTTGTAGCTGCTAAAGAAGTAGAAGACTCAATAATGAGAATTACTCAAATGGCAAGAGCTGCTGGTATTCACTTAATTGTTGCAACTCAAAGACCTTCAACTGATGTTATTACTGGTGTTGTTAAAGCAAACATCCCATCAAGAATTAGTTTTGCTGTAGCAAGTCAGATAGATTCAAGAACTATCTTAGATTCAGGTGGAGCTGAAAAACTTCTTGGTAAAGGTGATATGTTATACTTACCAATGGGTGAAAACACCCCAACTCGTATTCAAGGTACATTCATTGCTGATGAAGAAATCGAAAGACTTATCGAGTACGTATCACATGAACAACTTGCTAAATACGATAACTCTATAACTGAAGTGTCAGACGATCATATGGCTGGTGCTGATAGCCCAAAAGAAGAATATGACGACCCAATGTATAATGAAGTAGTTGACTTTGCAATACAAACCGGTAAAATTAGTGCTTCTCTAATTCAAAGAAGATTTAGATTTGGATATAACCGTGCAGCAAGAATCATTGATCTTTTAGAAGAAAGAGGAATAATAGGGGGACCAAATGGTTCTAAACCTAGGGAAGTTCTAGTAAAATTAGATAACAAAAGTGAGGAATAATGGAAGAAAAAATAATTGAAATTTCAAAAATAACCCATGATGAAGAATTAGAAAAAATACTACAAAAATACCCTTTAGAAGAAGGCTATGACATAAAAGTAGTACCTATTGATGCTACTAGAGAAAAAATTATAATTAAAAAAGTTCAGAAAGAAGAAAAGGCAAGCCTAACTAAATAGACTTGTTTTTTTTAAAAATAATTGATGGTAATATATTTTTGAAGTTTGATAATATTAATAATAATTATATAAAAGCTTCATTAGAAGTAAATGATCTAGATATGGCATTAGAATATAATGGCTCACTTTTACTTATCAAGGATTAAAATTAATTTTAGTCCTTTTTAACTGCTTATATATAATTGAAAATTAGGCTAAATTTTGCTACAATAAAAACGGTTTTATTGGAAAAGAGGATGTATATGCTTAAGATTGTAAATTTAAGTGTTGATATAGAAAATAAAAATATTTTGCATGATTTTAATTTAAACATAAATAAAGGTGAAATTCATGCAATAATGGGTCCAAATGGTATTGGTAAAAGTACTATTTGTAAAACAATAATGGGGGATGAAAACTATACTATTACAAATGGCGATATTATCTTTGATGCTGAAAGTATTATGGATATGCCTGTTAATGAAAGAAGCAAAAAAGGAATTTACTTAGTTAGTCAAAATCCTATTGAAGTTCCAGGCGTAAGCAATGCCGAAATGCTTAGAACAGCAATTAGTGCTAGAACTGGAAAAAATGTTCCTATCTTTGAATTTAACAAAAAACTAGAAAATATCTGTGACGAACTAAAAGTACCTAGAAGCTTTATTCATAGAGGCATCAATGAAGGCATGAGTGGTGGTGAAAGAAAGAAGTGCGAAGTAATGCACTTATGGATGCTTGAACCTAAACTAATCATTTTAGATGAGTTAGATAGTGGGTTAGATGTTGATAGTTTAAATGTTGTCTGTGATAGTCTAAATAAATATATAAAAACTCATGATGCAGCCGTATTAATTATCACACATCATAAACTTCTAATTGATAAACTAAACGTTAAACATATTCATATTATAAAAGATGGTACAATCGTTAAATCCGGTGGTAAAGAACTAGCCGATCTAATTGAAAATGAGGGATACTCTAACATACCTAGTACAAATAGAGTAAGCGATGAGGAAAAAAATGAATAATATTATAGTAGATAATAATAAGTTATGTGATGATAATTTATATATTTATCAAGATATTAAATCCGTAGAAGTATTAGGCACTAGCACTCTTAATATTAATGCAAATATTACTGATTTAAATATTATTATAAGAAAAGGAGCTTCCTTAATAGTAAACTACTTTAACATAATTGATAAACTAGACAGTAAAATTACAATTACTTGTGAAGATAATGCAAGCGTAACATTAAATCACTCATTTATTACCAAAGATACTTACAATTTAAGTTTAATCACTGACTTTTTAGGTAATAATGCATATATATGTGAAAACATTCATGGAATAAATGATAAAGGTACTAGTAACATAACAGCAGATGGCTACGTTAAAAACTCTAAAAATGATAACGAATTGCTTGAAAACATCAGACTAATAAATATTAATGGTGGCAAGGGAGTAAGTATACCAAATATGCTAATTAGTACAAGTAAAGTAATCGCTAATCATATGGTTACTATAAGTAGTGTTCCTAATGATGAAATATTCTACCTTACGGCTAAAGGAATAAACTATGACGATGCTAAAGCCTTAATATGTAACGGACATTTAACTAAAATAATAACTGACAATAAGTTATTAATAAAAATAAAAGAAATTCTCAAAATGGAGGTGAGATAATGCACCGAGAAGACTTTCCAATGTTTAAAGAAGATATCATATATTTAGATAATGGAGCAACAACTTTTAAACCAAAAAGTGTGCTTAATAAAATGAATGAGTATTACGAAACATACTCAGCAAACGCTCATCGAGGTGATTACTCAATCAGTTATAAAGTAGATGTTGAATTTGAAAATGCTAGAAAAAAAATAGCCGAGTTTATTGGAGCAGATACCGAAGAAGTAGTATTCACATCTGGAGCAACTGAAGGACTTAACATTATAGCAACAGGTTTCTTTGAAAAACTCTTAGAGCCAGGCGATGAAATAGTAATTACGAATGCCGAGCATGCTAGTAATGTATTACCATGGTTTAGACTAGCTAAAAAGGTAGGAGCTGTTATTAAATACATACCATTAGATGCTAACTTACATGTTACCCTAGATAACGTTAAAAGCGTAGTAACTCCTAGAACAAAAGTAATAAGTATAGCGGAAATAACAAACGTTGTTGGTGATGTAAGACCTATCAAAGAAATATGCGCATGGGCTCACGAAAACAATATATTTGTTGTAGTAGATGGTGCTCAAAGTGTACCTCATAAAAAAACTAATGTTAAAGAAAGCGATGCTGACTTCTTAGTATTTTCAGGACATAAAATGTGTGGGCCAACTGGTATTGGTGTTCTATATGGTAAAAAAGAACTACTAGAAGAAGTAGAACCCTTAACAATAGGTGGAGGCATGAACGAATCATTTGATAATGAAAACGAAGTTTACCTAAAAGACATTCCTCATAGACTAGAGTCAGGAACACCAAACATTGCTGGAGCAATTGGCCTAGGTGAAGCAGTTACTTATCTAGAAAGCGTTGGCATGGATAAAATCATGCTTCATGAACAAAGATTAAAAGAATACCTAGTTGATAAACTAAGAAAACTTCCCTTTATCAATATAGTAAACGAAGAAGCTGACAGTGGCATTGTAGCATTCAACGTAGAAGGCATCTTCAGTCAAGATGTTGCATACTTTCTAAATAAATACAATATATGTGTAAGAGCAGGTAATCACTGTGCTAAAATATTAAAAAAATCTATTGGAGTTAAAAATACTGTTAGAGTAAGTTTATACTTCTATAATACATATGAAGAACTAGATAACTTAGTCGAACTACTAAGTAATAAAGATAAAATAATGAAAGAAATGATGGAATAATGGATCAAGAACTAAAAAGAGAAATACTACTAGATAATTATAGTAACCCTTTTCATAAAGAAACTAAAGATGGCTTTCTAAAAGCAAACGCTAATAACATATCTTGTATTGATGATATAAACGTATTCATAAAAATAGAAGATAATAAAATAGTAGATGCTTACTTTGATGGTGAAGCCTGCGCAATATCGACTGCAAGCACTTCAATAATGATCAAAAAAATAATAGGCATGACCATAAAAGAAGCCAGAAAATATATTGAAAACTTTGATAATATGGTAAACGAAAAAGAATACGACAAAGAAAATATGGACGAAGCACTAGCTTTTGATGAAATATACAAACAACAAAGTAGAAAGACATGTGCAACTCTTCCATATCGTGCCCTACAAAAGTTATTAACAAAAAATTAACTTGAATAATAAATATTATTGTTATAAAATAAAAGAGAAAGATAGAGGTAGTTATGAACAAAAAATTACCGCTCATTTCTCTTTTTATTATGAGCATAGTTAGTATATTTTATTGGGCATTTAAACCAAAAGAACTTTATGAAGCAAAATGGAATGCACCAGACACAACTCTAGCAATCACGATTAATGGTGAGATAAGTACAATGTTTCCAACAAATAAGAATTACACCACAAGCATAACTTGTACTAGTGGAACAGGCAATATAGAGTGGAATGGAACAAAATGGATTCTTACTACAAGTGGAATAACTAAAGGAAGCACTAAGTGTAATGCTAATTTTATAACTAAAATACCAACTCTTGCTGAAGTAATATTAGATGATAATGAAATAAAAACACCACTTACTATTCCAGGGCAAGAAGTTAGTTCACATACACTAAATGACATTGGTACTCAAATATCTAATGTACCTGAATCATGGCAATCATATTATATTACCTATGGAACTGGTTGGACTGCTAATGGTGTTAATTTTAATCTAACTGGAGCAGCAGTAACAAGCGATACATATGCTAATTCATATTCCAGTTTGGTTGGAAAATATCTTACATCAAACAACATAATTGGTACAGGTTCAAGCACTGCTGGAACAATGAAAACTACAACTAATTTAAAAGGGGTATATTACGTTGTACGTGCTACTTCAAGCAGTTTTACCTATAAACTACTTGGTTCAAATAAAAATACAACTGAGGCGATCTTGGCGAGTACAGAAGATGATTATGGTACATCTTATTACTTTAGAGGTGTCATAAAAAATAATTATGTCCAGTTTGCTAATAAATGTTGGCGAATAGTAAGGATAAATGGTAATGGCAGTGTAAAATTAGTTTTGAATAATGATAACACATCTGGGGATGCAAATCCATGTGCAACAGTGGTTAGTAGTAAAAGTGCATTTGCACACTATAGTGGTTCCACAAATTCAACCCAATTCAATGGAAATCGTGATGATAATACGTATGTTGGATTAATGTATGGAACTATCAGCACAACCAATTATGCAAGTGCACATGCAAATATAAATAAAAGTACAATACTAACAAATTTGGAAACATGGTATAAAAATAACTTAGCATCATACGAAAGTAAACTAGCAGATACAATATGGTGCAACGACAAAAGTACATTTACTACATTCAGGAATGGTTCAACTTATGGAACAGGATTAGGATATGGAACAAATCGAACAGGATACGGAGCGTATAATAGAATTTATGGTGGAGATACTTCCGTTTATGCTAATCCCAGTATGATTTGCCCGAATGATAATAATGGAGGAAAGTTATCTAAATTTACAGTTGGTGATACAATAAACGGAAATGGTAATTTAACATATAAAGTGGGATTATTAACAGCCGACGAAGCGGCATTTGCGGGATTCGTAAATGGGAAATCAAATTATTCTACATATTTACAAGAAAACACCGATAATCAAGGATGGCAAACTTTGACTAGTTGCTATTTTGATGGTGAGTATGCCATGAATTTCTACGTCGGTGTGGGAAGTTTAAGTTACACTACCGTAACCTCATATTTGGCTTTACGTCCTGCTATTAGCCTTATCTCAGCAACCACAATTTCTGGTGGTTCTGGCACATCAGAAGACCCTTACGTTATTAAATAATTTTCTTACGATAATTATTATCTTGCACATATTAAAATAATAATGTACTATTGTTATTAAGGGTGATAGTATGAAAAAAGAATTATTAATAGATCTAGTTAAAGGCATTTTTGCTGGAATTATGATCGGTATTGGTGGAACCGTTTATTTAAATTCTTCAAACAATTTTATAGGAGCATGCTTGTTTTCCATTGGTCTACTAATGATTTGCATCTATAAAATGAATCTTTTTACCGGAATGGTTGGGTATATTTTAGTTAATAAAAAAAGCTACATATGGTCTTTAATAGCTACATTAATTGGCAACTTCATTGGAACTTACTTATGTGCCTTAGCTGTATATCTTACAAGATTAAATTCATTATACGATAAAGCTAAAAATCTTGCAGAGATTAAAATTAATGACAGCTACTTAAGTGTATTTATACTTGCAATATTTTGTGGAATACTTATGTACATAGCAGTTAATAATTTTAAAAAATGTGAAAGTTATTTAATTAAATGCCTATCAATAATTATATGCGTTGTAGTCTTTATAATAGCTGGATTTGAACACTCAATTGCTAATATGTTCTACATATCTTTAGCCCATGCTTGGTCTATTAAGGCTCTAATTTCAATATTATTTATGATCTTAGGCAATGCATGTGGAGCGGTTCTTATTGCATCTCTAGATAACTATAATACTAAACATAGCCAGTAATTGGTTATGTTTTTTTATATATTTAAGCCATACTATTAATGGTGAAGTATATGAAAAAAATAATTATATATTTAATACTTTTAATAATGCCCTTAAATGTTTTAGCATACTCAAATAAAATAATTGCAGGCGGAGAAAGTATCGGAATAGACATAAAAAGTAATGGAATAATGATTGTCGGTTTTTATAGAGTTGGTGGAAAACTTAACAATAACAATTTAAAAGTTGGTGATATAATCTATAAAGTAGCAAATACCCCAGTCTCATCCATTAGTGAACTTACAAAAGAAGTTTCTAAAAATGTAAAAGACAATAAAGTAACCATAGGAATTAAACGTGGTGAAGATAAATTTGACGTCATCTTTAATTTATATAAAGACGGTGATAACTACCGTACAGGTCTATATGTAAAAGATGGAATAAGTGGTATAGGAACCCTTAGTTATATTGACCCTGAAACTAAAATATATGGAGCACTTGGCCATGAAATAGTTGAAAGCGCAAGTATGAAAAGAATCGAAGTTAAAAAAGGAACCATCTTTAGAAGCAGTGTTACAAACATAGAACCAAGTGCTAAAGGTTATGCCGGTACTAAAAATGCTAAATTTTATAGTAATGACATTTATGGAAATATTGTAAAAAATACTCTAAATGGAATATATGGTATCTATACAAAAGATACAAGTAATAAAGAAACATATGAAGTTGGATCGTATAATGATATTAAACTTGGTAAAGCCTATATTTTAACGGTTATTAATAAGGAAAAAAAAGAAGCCTTTGAGATAAATATTGATAGTAAAAAAGAAGGCACTATCAAAAACGTTCACTTTGAAATAACAGATAACAATCTTTTAAATTTAACGGGCGGTGTAGTTCAAGGAATGAGTGGTAGTCCAATAATTCAAGATGGTAAGATAATTGGTGCAGTAACCCATGTAATAGTTGACAAACCTAGCACAGGCTATGGCATTTTAATCACAAATATGCTTGTAGAAGGAGAAAAATCATAGTATAATAAATCTCAGAATAGGAGTTGATAAAAATGTTTAATGATAAAGTAGTAGTAATAACTGGTGGTGCTAGTGGTATAGGACTAGCAAGCGCTAAAAGACTACTTATTGAAGGAGCTAAAGTAGCTTTATTAGACGTTAACGATAACGTTTTAGAAATTAGTAAACAGTTAGGTGGCAACGTACTTGGAATCAAGTGCGATGTATCAAATGAAAACGACGTTAAAACAAGTATTGAAATGGTTGCTAGTGTATTTGGCAAAGTAGACTGCTTACTAGCTAACGCAGGTATTGGTGGTGGAGCTAATAAACCTGCAGATGTTACTTTAGAAGAATGGAATAAAGTAATTGGAGTTAATCAAACTGGCATTTTCCTAGTTAATAAATATGTAATTCCATATATGATCAAAAATGGTGGTGGAAGCATCGTAAACACCAGCTCTATGTATGGACTAGTTGGAGCCCCAAACAGCTTTGCATACACAGCATCAAAAGGAGCTATTAATCAAATGACTAGAACATTATCTCTAGCATATGCCGAAAATAACATTAGAGTAAACGCTATTGCTCCAGGATTTGTTGATACAGCAATCCTATCCGGGGTGCCAGACGAATACAAAAAAGTAATGGCAAAAGAAATGCCTATCGGTAGACTAGGTACAGATGATGAAATCGCATCTTTAATTAAATTTTTACTAAGTGATGAAGCAAGTTTTATCACTGGTGCAATAATCTCAATTGACGGAGGCTACACTGCAAAGTAGTCTTTTTTCTTGACTTCATACTTTCATTAAATATATAATCTTAGTAGGTGATCAAATGAAAAAATTACTCGTAATTGCATGTTTACTAATCATTGGTATATTTGGGATAACATTATACAGCAAGCATGACAGAGAAAAAACTCAAGAAGAAAGTATTAATTTAACTGACAATATGACCCTTATCAGCAATAAAGAATGTGGCGATTTTTACATAAGTAGTGAAATAACAAATGCCATATACAATCACGTTACTAATCTAAATCTTGATGGAGAAGAAGATGAAGCAGTAATAAATGTGAACTGGTACGATGCCATTACTTTTTGTAATGAACTTAGTCTGCAAAATGAATTGGACCCTGCATATATCCTAAAAAGCGATCACATATATTTTGATAAGAAAGCAAATGGTTATAGGCTCCCAACAGTTAAAGAATGGGAATGTGCAAAATCAAATGAAGAAGAAATAGATAATCTAGAATGGACTTATGACTATGATGATGAAAACGAAATCTACAAAGTTGTAAAAGGTGGTATAGAAGAAAGTAATATGCTTCCTTCAGAATCATCAGATAACGTAACATTTAGAATAGTAAAAAACGCCTAATTTAAAAGTTTATAAAAAAATAATCACACAGGAGTAGTAATGGAAAACAAATATAAAAAGAGAAATGAACAAAAAATATATTATGAGAAAGAAGATAAATTCATTTGTTTTCTTTATCAAAACACGTTTGGTAGATGCTTACTAAAATTTTTATATCTACCATTCATAAGTAAAATAAGCGGAATTTTCATGAATTCTCGGCTATCTAAAATAATGATTAAAAACTTTATTATTAAAAATAACATCGATATGAATGACTATAACGAAGAAAACTATAAATGTTTTAATAACTTTTTTACAAGAAAAATAAAAAAAGGAAAAAGACCACTAAGCAAAAATGATATAGACCTCATAAGCCCAGCCGATTCTAAACTTAGTGCATACAAAATAAGTGGTAAAAACTCTTTCAAAATTAAGAAAAGCACCTATAGTTTAAATGACTTGTTTGGCGAAGATGTAAAAGGATTTGAAAATGGATATGCTTTAATATTTAGATTAGGAGTATCAGATTATCATCACTACATATTTATTGATGATGGTACTATTGATAGTAGAAAAATAATTAAAGGTCGCCTTCATACAGTAAGACCAATAGCAGTTGAAAATGAAAGCGTTTTTATCCAAAATAGCAGGGAAGTATCAATGCTTCATACCAAAAACTTTGACGACATTTATATGTGTGAAGTTGGTGCTATGATGGTTGGTAAAATTGTTAATGAAAAAACTGAAGGTAACTTTAAAAGGGGCGAAGAGAAAGGCTACTTTAAATTTGGTGGTAGCACCATAATCCTTCTTGTAAACAATGTAAGTATTGATAAAGATATTCTCATAAACACCAATGAGAATATTGAAACAGTCGTTAAAATGGGCGAAGTAATAGGAAAAAGAGCGTCATGATAAACGCCCTTTTAATTTTGGAAAAATAAACGCAGTAAATATAGAAATGACAAATGCCCCAATAACATCAGCAATAACATGTTGTTTTACTAAAAGAGTAGATGCGATTATCATAAAAAACAATATTATTAAAGTTATTCGTAAATACTTATTAATATTTTTTTCCTTAAATAAAGCATAAATCATAATAAATGATAACAAGCAGTGACAAGATGGGAAACAGTTAACTGGGTTATCTGCCTTAAATGAAACATACGCAATAAAAGAAAATAAATCATTAAAACTATTTACTTCAGGTCTTATAATTTTAGTTGGATATGCAAAGAAAATTATATAAGCGATAACTAAAGAAACTAATACAGTTTTTTTAACTTTCTTATACTTATCAGGACAGTATTTATATAAAAGAAACATTGTAAATATAACTAAAGGATACCAAATAGAGTAGATTAAAATAAACTCTATAACAAAAGGAATTCTTTTATCTAACGCACTGCCTATTAAATGATAATTTTTAATAATGTACTGGCTAATAAAATATACAAAGGCATTACATCCCATGATTGTGCACATATCAACTATATAACTTCTATACTTCTTCATTTACATCACTTCACTAGTATATCATATATCATTTTAATTTAACTAGTGCATATTTACATTACCGTTTGTTTTTTACATCTCTTTGTAATATACTTATATAGGAAAGTGATAAAAATGACTCATGATGATGAATTTAATACAATAATTAAAGATATTATAGATAATCCATATGTACTTGATATGAAAAACTTTAGACAGCACTGTGATACAAGTACTTTTGAGCATTCATATAAAGTTGCCTATATTAGTTATAAAATTTGTAAAAAATTAAATTTAGATTATAAAAGTGTCGCCCGTGCTGGAATGCTTCACGACTTTTATTTATATGACTGGAGAATAAAGAGTTCTTGGCACAGATGGCACGCTTTTAAGCATGGAAGATTCGCCAGCATAAACGCTTGTAAACTATTTAACCTATCTAATAAAGAAATAGACATGATAAAAAAACATATGTGGCCAGTAACACCAATACCACCTAAAAGTATAGAAGGATTCATTCTAACATTCGCTGATAAATACTCAGCAAGTATTGAAAGTCTAGACTATTACAGAAAAATGTTATCTAAAAATCAAAACTATATGTATGCAAAAGCATTACTATGGATGTTTCTCTTTAAATTAAAATAAAAACGACACCTAAATGTCGTTATTTTATTAAATGGGGCGAAATGTGGGGATCGAACCCACGCATACCGGAGCCACAATCCGGCGTGTTAACCACTTCACCAATTCCGCCATGTGATATATTCATTTTAGCAGAATTTCTTTAGTTATGCAACATAAAATTAGCATTTTCTTCTTAAATAACATAAAGTAAGATACATAAGAAGTGTAATAAACTACCTATGTCTACAAATATGTGAAACACGAAGTGAAAGTAGTGCTTTTTTGCTCCAATTAAGTAAAGAATTGCTCCAACAGTATAAGATACTCCTCCAAATATTAAAAGAAGCATACCTCCTTTACCAATCATTGGTGTTAAGTTAGGAGCAGTAAATACAATGCACCATCCCATAAGTAAGTAACATATCATAGAAAATATCTTGTACTTCTTTAAGTCAATCGCATTTAAAACAATACCTAATATAGCAAAAAACCAGATTACTGCAAATAAAGACCAAGCAAGACTAGAATTATAAGTTCTAACTGAACATAACAACACAGGCGTGTATGTACCTGCAATTAATACAAATATTGTGCAGTGATCGATAACTTGCATAACCTTCTTAGCAGTGCCTTTTCTAAGCCCATGATAAACGCTTGATACAGTATAAAGTAAAATCATTGATATTCCAAAAACAATTGAACCAGCCACTCCATAACCATTATGATGCTTAACTGAAAATATCAAACAGAGTACCAAAGATGTTATTCCAATGACACCACCAACAATGTGACTAGTCATGTTCATAATTTCTTCACCTTTAGTATAATTAGGTAAATTTCTATCTTTTAACTTAGTTCTTTTCATAACTTTTCACCTTTCTTTTTCCTAAAGCACTTAATAAAGCATATGCTTCTTCCCAAGATGCAACTCTAAAAATGTTATCACCTGATGCATTCCTATTATAAGGCGTATCCATAAGAAGCACCGGAATCCTTTTAGAAATATTCTCTGAATTTTTAGGACTATCTTCAAGCATAATCACAACTTTTTCATTAATACAATCCTCAAGTTTATCACTCTTAGAAAATACAATTTTATCATAAGGAATACCTCTATCCAAAAGAAAAAGTTCGACAAGCCTTCTAATATTTTCTCCATCTTGTGTTTCCTCACTAGCAAACTTTCTCTTAGTAATAATTATAATCCTATTACCTTCATCTTTTAATAAACTAATATATTTAGCAGCATCACTTCTTAGTTTAGAATGTTTTGAATAGAAAGCAATACCTTTATATAATATTTTTCTTATAAGGAAGTTATTTACTTTTAGATTACTAGATTCCTTATCAAGAATTGGTTTCTTTTTACCTAAGATGCCTAGGAAATCTATGTTAGTAATAACTCCATCGATGTCTATTCCAATATTCATTTGTTTAATCACCACTTAAAAGTTTACACTAAATATATACTATCGTCAAATTTATATGTTAAGTAGGTTTGTAAAATTAAAGTAAATCAAGCATAAATTATGGTAATTCCTTAATCATTTATCTTTTATTATGATACAATAATGGAACTTTTGAAAGGGGAGATTATTATGCAATTATTAAATTTATTTAACATTAAATTAGATGATTTTTTAGCTGGCAATGAAAAATATTTTAAACTACTAATCTTATCACTTCTTATAATAATATCATGTAAATTATGTGCTAAAATATCTGTATATATTATTAAGAAGATAAATAAGGATAGTAGAACATTATTTCTTTTAAACCAGAATATTAATATTATATCTAATCTTTTTATTATAGGAGGATTATTTGTTGTTTGGAGTGATTATTTAAGTAATTTTCTAACAATAATATCATTTGTATCTGCTGGAGTTACTATTGCAATAAGAGAAGTTATCCTTAACTTTTTTGCCGGTATTTTTATTAAAGCCAGAGCACCATTTAAATTGGAAGATCGAATAGAAATTAATGATGTTATTGGTGATGTTGTCGTAATTAACTTGCTTTCTTTTAAAGTACTAGAAGTAAGTGATAAAGAAAATGGCGAGCAAAGTAACGGCAAAATTGTAAATATTCCAAATAGTTATATATTTTCATATGCTCTAAAAAACTATACAACCGCATTTAAATATATATGGGACGAAATGATTGTAAATATTCCCTTAAATGCTGACGTTGAAAAAACTAAAAAGATAATCTTAAAAATCGTTAATAATAATGAAGTTATTAAAGCTATACCCCAAAAAATGGACAAGCAAGTTACTGATGCTTCATTAGAGTATAGAATATACTATAATCATTTAGAACCAATTATTTATACTAGAGTAAATAATAATCATATAGAATTATCAGTAAGATTTTTAGTCCATCCTAAAAAGATGCGTAATGTTGAAAATGATATTTGGATAAAAATATTAAACGAATATCAAAATAAAAAGATTACTTTATATAAAGAGTAGTCTTTTTAAATGTTAAATAATTTTGCGCTTGTTCCAAAGAAATTTGGTAGAATATAAATTATAAAAAGTTAAAATTAAAAATAGAAAGGAGAACATAATGTTAGGAGAAAAAATTATCAGTGAAAGAAAAAAATGTAAATTAAGTCAGGAAGACTTAGCTGAAAAACTTGGTATTACAAGGCAGACTATATCTAACTGGGAACTTAATGAGACAAGCCCTGATCTAAAACAGGCTTCTAAGCTATGTGATATCTTTAAATTAAGTTTAGATGAATTAACTGGAAAAGAAAATGCTATTTTAACAAAACTTGATAAAACTGAAAGTAACTCTAAATTAATTATTAAGTTAGTAAAAACAGTTGGAATAACTTTAGGAACACTTATTTTTATACTTCTATGTATAGTTTCAATTTATATTTACAGTACCAACTATTATACAGCAGAGCCTACTGCAACTGGAGAAGGCAGATTTTGTTATTATAATGGTAAGATAAGTAACTATACAGTTATGAAAAATAATAGTGATGGCAGTTTATCATATGATGTTGGTGATATAAATATTATAAATGACTTAGATTTATATAATATTAAAACAGGTGATCCTAAAGAAGTCTTAGAAAAAATAGTTAAGTATATTAAAGATAATGGTGGCACTTGCCTAGAAGATAGATAATATAATAGAGCTATCTTTTTAATTGAATGTAACGTCAAAATATAATGTACTATATAACGTAATATTTTTACAAATGAGTACTTATGAAACAAGAAACAATTCAAGAAAAATTTGACAATAATTTATACTGTAGAGCAATATCTATACCAGAAAGGCACATAATAAAAGAAAGTTTTGCTGTTGATAAAGATAATACTAACTGTTTCCTAAATACTTTAAAATCTGGTGAAACAGGTTTAAATTTAACTAGTGCTGATATCGTAATTCATTTAGACGTTTGGTGGAATCCATAAGCTGAAAATCAAGCAACAGATAGAGTACATCACATCTGCCAAACCTCAGAAGAAGAATTATCAAACCTATTAACAAATGGTCATAAAAAGGATAAAGAAGCAGAAAAGTTATTCATAATAAAGCGCAGTTAAATTCTCTTTCATTCATCACTCTTATCGGAGTATTATTCTATAAGAAAAAAATTAAAATAACTAATTAAGGTGGATAAAACTCCATCTTTTTCTTTTATAAATTAATATTTTGCTTTATAATTACCTTAGTTAGTAATGTTAACAAAAATTTAACCAGAAAATATTTTGAAAATAAACAAGTAGGAGCATTATGGAAAAGTTTTATTTAGAAGAACCATCACAAGAAAGAAAAAAAGATATCTTAGATTATTTAAACGAATTTGTGCTGTATAACTCAGACGTTAATGGTGCAGGTGCATTAGACAAAATACTTAGTGGTCAATCATTTGAAGAAACCCTAGATAGATGCTTGAATATGAAAAATGAGGAGTATGCCAAAAACATGGTAGGTGTCAATCTAAAACATTTTTATTAATAAGAAAAAACGATAATAAGTTAATTGGTATGATTAATGTTAGATGGAATTTAATCGAAGAAATGAAAAGGTTTGGTGGTAACATTGGGTATGGAATTAGACCTACAGAAAGAAGTAAAGGTTATAATAAAATTAATTTGTATCTAGGATTATTAGAAGCTAAAAAAATTGGTCTAGATAAAGTTATGCTTGATTGTGAAACTAGCAATATAGCGTCAAGTAAGACAATGACATCTCTTGGTGGAGTACTAGACAGAACTGAAATTGACCCTTATGATGGAATTTTAACAAGTGTATATTATATAGATATAAGCGCATCATTAACTAAATATAAAAATACTTATACTAGATTTATTTTAGAAGATGATAATTAAAAACTATTTTTTAAAAATAAAAAAGAAAATTAGGAATGTTCTTACAACAATAACTAATAGAGGACAATTATAAAAAGCTGATAAATTAATCAAATGCAAACTCAAAATACTATCTTTAGATTTAATAAATGGAACGCTTTATAATGAGACTAAACCATATTACATCTGTTATATGAGTTTAAATTGTTACTTATTCATGATATAATTAAATCGATTTCTAATTATTTTTTTGGGACTCCTTTTAAAAATATTAAAGCAATAAAGTAACTTGAATTTGAAGTTTTACTTGATATTTAAAGATGAAGATTAATGCTAAGCACTGAGCAACATAAACAACAATATATATTTTCAAATAGTTCAAACCGATGAAACAGATAAACCATTTTTTAAGTAAATTATGTGTAAGTGTAGAGTTATGAAAAATAAAATGAAAAAGATAAGAAATGTTAGATAGTAAATTAATTATATATAAAAATATTAAAGAACTTATTAGCAATAATATAAAGGAGGTTTATTATGGAATATAAATTACTAACATCATCTAACAAAGATATAAATAGATTAATTGAATATAAAAAAAGAACAATTTATGAATATGCCAAAGATTTATCTAATGAAGAAATTGATAAAATAAATAAGTATGTAACTAGTGAAGTTCCCAAACTAATTAATGATTATTGCAATATAGTAGTTGATAATAAAATAGTCGGCTGTCTATTATTAACAAATAAAGATGATGGCAAATTACTAGATGAAATCTATTTAGAAGAAGAATATAGAGATAAAGGCATTGGAACTAAGATTATAAAGAATATTTTAAATAATAATGATATAGTATATTTGTGGGTGTATAAAGAAAATAAAAAAGCTATATCTCTATATAAGAAATTAGAATTTTATGTTATAGAAGAAACTGAATCTAGATACTATATGAAACATAGTAAAGAAGTTAATTCAACTAAATGAAAATATCAACTGGTAAGTGTGGAGTTGTGAAAAATTAAAGGAAAGGAGAGTATTGATGGAAGATAATAAATTAATTATATATAAAAATAGCAAAGGTAATATTATAGTAGATGCTATTTATAAAGATGAAACCTTATGGCTATCACAAAAAGGAATGGCAAAAGTTTTCGATGTTGGAATACCAGCAATATCAAAACATTTAAAAAATATATTTGAAGAAAACGAATTAGATAAAAATTCAGTTGTTTCCAAAATGGAAATAACTGCACCTGACGGAAAAAATTATAATACTGAGGTTTATAGTTTAGATGCTATAATCGCAGTAGGATACAGAGTAAATTCGAAAAAAGCAACAGAATTTAGAATATGGGCAACAAAAATATTAAAAGAATATATGACAAAAGGTTTTGCATTAAATGATGAACGTTTTATAAACGGAAATAAATATGATACGAAATATTTTAATGAATTATTAGAACGTATTAAAACAATTAGAGTAAGTGAAAGAATGGCATACCAAAAAATCACTGATTTATTTATTGCCACAGCAACTGATTACAATCAAAAGTCAGAAGAAGCTTATACTTTCTTTAAAATTGTTCAAAATAAGTTACATTTCGCTATAAGTGGGCATACTGCTGCCGAATTAATATATAGTAGAGCAAATTCAGATAAGGAACATATGGGACTAACTAATTGGAAAAATTCTCCTGATGGTTTAATATATAAGTATGACGTGATTATTGCAAAGAATTATTTAAATGAAGAAGAAATGAATAATTTGAAAGATTTAACGAATTTATTTTTGGTATTTGCAGAGGATGAAGCAAAACAAAGGCATGTAATGACAATGAAGGATTGGATAGATGCAACTGATGATTTATTAAAATTTAGAAGAAAAAAAATATTAAATAATAGTGGCAGTATATCTCATAAAGAAGCAGTAGAAAAAGCAGAAAAAGAATATGAAAAATTTAGGGTTATACAAGATCAAAAATATATTTCTTCAATGGATGAATTTTACAATAAATATTTAAAAGAAAGTAATGATAATAAATAAGGAAGTGTTTTAAATGGATATGTATCAAAAAAGAAAAATTAGAGCAGAAAAGAAAAAAGAAGATAGTCCAAAAAGTTTTCCATCAGTCGGAATTAACTGGTAAAAAACAACTTATATAAACTCTCTTTAAAACCCTTATTTTATAAGGCTTTTAATTAAATTTCTTTTTACAATTTTTAATAAATAATTAACAAAAATTATAAGGAAAATTGGATTATAACTCCTAATCATCACGAAGCAATTATAAGTAAAGAAAAATTTGATAAAGTACAATATATTTTAGATAGGCATGCTAAAGCAAATAAAGATGGAAGTATAGATATTTTATCTTGATTTTTAAAGTGCAATTGTTGTGGCGGTAATATTGTAAACAAACTTCAAAAGGAAAAGTTTATTACTATTGCTCTAACTACTATAGAAATAAAACTTGTGAAAATAATGAATTTATTAGTGAAAATAAGCTAATTGAAATTATAAATGAAAAATTAAATTTATCTAATATTACTAGATTAGAACTAGAAAATAAAGTAAAATGTATTTATATTGATAAGAATAAAAATGTTAAAATTGATATTAAATAAAAAAATTAATAGAAAGGAGAATAACATATGGACAATAAAAACTTGCAAATAACTAATCATGACTTTTTAATATATAGAGATTCAAACAATGATATTAAGGTTAGTGTAATGTTAATAAATAATGACATATGGCTTACTCAAAATTTGATTGCAGAATTGTTTGACGTAGGAAGAAGCACAATAACAGAACATATTAATAATATATTAAATAGTGGTGAACTTGATGAAAATAACACCGTCGGAAAAACCGACGTTGATAATTCTAAAAAACCTGTAAAGATATATAACCTTGATATGATTATTGCAGTTGGATATAGAGTAAATTCAAAAAAAGCAACCAACTTTAGAATTTGGGCTACTAAAATATTAAAAGAATATATGATAAAAGGTGTAGTTATGGATGATGAAAGATTAAAAAATCCTAATTACATATTTGGCGAGGATTATTTTGAAGAAATACTTGAAAGAATTAGGAATATTCGTTCAAGTGAGAGAAGATTTTATCAAAAAATAACAGATATATATTCTTCTTGTAGTGTTGATTATGATAAAGATTCAGAAAAAGAAAATATGGGACTAACCAATTGGAAAAATTCTCCTGATGGACCAATCTATAAATATGACGTGGACATTGCAAAAAACTATTTAAATGAAAAGGAATTAAAAGATTTGAATAGAATAGTAACAATGTATTTAGATTATGCAGAATTACAAGCAGAAAATCATAATGCTATGACTATGAAAGATTGGGTAGAAAAATTGAATGCATTTTTGCAATTTAATGGTAAAGAGATATTACGCAATGCTGGGAAAATATCTGCAAAAGTAGCACAAGAATTAGCTTATAAAGAGTATGATAAATTTAGAGTTAAACAAGATAAATTATATAAATCAGATTTTGATAATTTTTTAAATGAAGTAAGAATAATAGAGAATGGAAGTGATAAATAATGGATATGTACCAAAAAAGAGAAATGAGAAAAAACAAAAAAATGAACGAAGACACAAAAAGTTTACTATTGACGAGTATCAACTGATAAGTGGGAAGTTATGAAAAACTTTTACTAAATTGCACAATTAACTTATTAACCATATTCCTATATAATATAGATAAGAAACAGAGGAAGTGTGGTTATAATGAAAAAAATAAAACTACCTATTAAGAATATAGAAACTAACATAATTTTAAATGCCTTAATACAATTTAAAAATGATAAATTAAAACAGGATATATATACAGAACCTATTGATGAACTAATTTTAAAATTAAATAAAATTTATTAACCATATTTGAACTGATTAAAAATGGTCAGTTCTTTTTTTATGCCAGAAATGGAATACATAGCCATCTTGTTAAATTAAGGTGCCTAAATTAAAAGAAAGGGGGAGTTGGTAAAACAACAACAACCTTTAATCTTGGTGTAGCATTGGCTAAACAAGGAAAAAGAGTGTTAGTTGTAGATGTTGATTCTCAGAGTAATTTAACTATTTTAAGGCTGAGTAAGTATGCTAATTGCAATTTTAAAATTAAGTATAGAAATACTAATTTTATATACTAAAATAAAAAAGGTTATTTCTAAAATAAAGAAATAGCCTTGATACATAATTAAATTATATTACAAAATTGTAATATTGAGTAATATTAGAATGACGACTTATATGATAAAAAATGATAATATTATTGCAATAAATTACTTTTTAGTAAAGAAGGGATTAGCATTATATGAAATTAGTTAAAAAGATTGCAATAACAATTTTATTAATATTTATTTGTATAGGAAGTTATTTTATTTGTAGTGGTTATCAAATGTATAAGAATGCCATAAATAAAATGCCATTAAAGGATAAAATTACAACAATTAGGCAAAAAGAAGATTATACAAAAATTGATGATATGCCTCAAATATATTTAAAAGCAGTTGTATCAGTTGAAGATCATAGATTTTACAAACATTTTGGGATAGATGTCATTTCTATTGGAAGAGCATTTGTAAATGATATAAAAAAAATGAAATTTGTAGAGGGAGGAAGCACAATTACCCAACAACTAGCCAAGAATATCTATTTTACACAAGATAAGAAAATAGTAAGGAAAGTTGCAGAAATTTTTATGGCATTTAGCATAGAAAGTAACTATAATAAGGATGAAATATTAGAATTATATTTGAATACTTCATATTTTGGCAATGGATTTTATTCTGTTAAGTCAGCAAGTTTAGGTTATTTTAATAAATTACCAAAAGATATGAACGATAGTGAATCAATTATGCTAGCAGGAATCCCAAATGCTCCGTCTTTATATAATCCAATTCAAAATAAAAATTTAGCAATTGAAAGACAGAGGCAAGTTATAAACAAAATGATTAAATATGGTAACCTAGATAAAGTTGAAACAGAAAAAATTATAAAATAATTATATTTAATTTTCTGAATTATTATAATTTATAAAATTAAAGTGATATAATATGAATGATTAAAAAAGCAAATTATGAAAGGAGACAAACTATGAAAAAAATATTAATTATAGAAGATGAAAAAATCATCAGAAATGAGTTAAAATCTTTGTTAGAAAATTCAGGGTATGAAGTATTAATTATAGAAAAGTTTGATAATGTTAAAGAAAATATAAAAAATATGAAATTTGATTTAATTTTAATAGATATTAATTTACCTAATAAAAATGGTGAAATTTTATTAAAAGAAATTAGAAAAGAATCTAATGTCCCTATTATTATGGTTACGAGCAGAGTAGGAGAAGTAGATGAAGTTTTATCTATATCTTATGGTGCAGATGATTATATTACTAAGCCATATAATCCAACAATCTTATTATTGAGAATACAAAATATATTTAAACGAATGGATAATAATATGGACGACTTATTTTATGATAATATTAGTGTTAATCCACAAAAAGGAATATTGAAACAAGGTGAAAATGTATTAGAACTAACTAAAAATGAAATGATTATCTTTACATATCTTTTAAGTAATCGTGGTAGAATAGTAACTCGTGATGATTTAATGACAGATTTATGGAACAATGATGAGTTTATCAATGACAACGCTCTAACAGTAAATATTAGTAGATTGAGAAATAAATTACAAAATTTTGGACTTGAAAATAGAATTGAAACAAGAAAAGGACAAGGGTATAAATTATTATGAGTTTTAAAAAATATTTATTAGATAAAACAGTACAGATAACTGTGTCAATTGTTGGATTCATAATTGCTATTCTTATGTTAAACGCATTTAAAGTGGAAAATGATTTGAAAATAGCATTGACAATATTATTTTTTTTAGTTGCAACATTTAATATTATTTTTGATTATTTCAGGAAATACAAATTTTACAAAAAATTATTAAATACGCTTGATAAGTTAGATAAAAAATATTTAATTTTAGAAATATTAAATAAGCCGAACTTTTATGATGGCGAAATTTTTTATCAAATTCTTTATGATATAAACAAGTCAATGATTGAAAATGTAAAAGAATATAATTTAAGTATTACTGATTTCAAGGAATATGTAGAAATGTGGATTCATGAAGTAAAGATTCCAGTAGCAAGTTTAACTTTATTAATTCATAACAACAAAAATATGTTTGATAAGAGATATATAGAACAAATTAGAAAGTTAGATAACTATATAGATCAAATTTTATATTTCGTTCGAAGCGAAAATGCCGAGAAAGATTATCTTATCAAAGAAATTGAATTGCAGAAGATTATCAAAGATGTTGCTTTAAAAAATAAAGATGACTTATTAGAAAACAAAGTTAATCTTGAAGTTGATATTCATAATGAAAAAGTTTTAACGGATTCAAAATGGTTAGAGTTCGTATTAAATCAGATTATAAACAATAGTATTAAATATAAAAAAAATAATAACGATCCAATAATAAAAATCAGTGTAAAAGATGAAAAAGATAAAGTATATCTAACTATTTGGGATAATGGAATAGGAATACCTAAAAATGATATAAAAAGAGTATTTGATAAATCTTTCACTGGTGAAAACGGTAGAATAATGGCAAAATCAACAGGTATGGGACTTTATATTGTCAAGAAATTATGCGATAAATTAGGACATAAGATAATTATTGAATCTGAAATACATAAATATACAAAAATTACAATTATCTTTTATAAAAAATGATTTTTATAAAGTTGATTAAAGTTTATGCAGATTTGGATACTAAAAATAAATATTACAAAATTGTAATATTATGTAATATTAGAATAACGACTAATCCTATCTTTTATATTACAATGTAATCAGAAAGGAGAAAGATTATGGAAAATATCTTAAAAATTGATAAAATTGAAAAATATTATGGCAATAAATCTAGTCTTACAAAAGCAATTGATAACCTATCATTTGATGTTGAAAAGGGAGAATTTGTTGCAATAATGGGAGCAAGTGGCTCTGGAAAGACTACTCTTTTAAATTGTATATCTACAATTGATAAAGTTACATCTGGACATATTTATGTAGCAGGTAATGATATCACAAAATTAAGAGGAAATAGTCTAAATAAGTTTAGAAGGGAAGAGTTAGGTTTTATATTTCAAGATTTTAATTTACTTGATACTTTAACTGCTTATGAAAACATTGCTTTGGCACTTTCTATTCAAAATGTGAATTCGAGAGAAATTGATACAAGAATTAAAAAAGTTGCAAAAGAACTGGATATTGTTGATGTACTTAATAAATATCCATATCAAATGAGTGGAGGTCAAAAGCAAAGAGTCGCTAGTGCAAGAGCAATAATTACTAATCCAAAGTTAATTCTTGCAGATGAACCAACAGGTGCATTGGATTCAAAGTCAGCTAAAATGCTTTTAGAAAAATTTGATTATTTGAATAAAGAATTACAAGCAACAATTCTTATGGTGACACATGATGCGTTTACTGCAAGTTATTCTTCAAGAGTGATATTTATCAAAGATGGCAAAATTTTTAATGAAATAATTAAAGGAACAAATTCTAGAAAAGAATTTTTTGATAAAATAATAGATGTTGTAACATTACTTGGTGGTGACTTAAACGATGCTCTTTAAGTTATCATTAAAAAATATTAGTAAGAGTATAAAGGATTATGCCATCTATTTCTTTACTCTGATACTAGGTGTTGCAATTTTTTATGTGTTCAATGCAATAGATGATCAGTCAGTTATGATGAAGGTATCATCAACAACAGCAGAAATAATAAAATTTATGACCAATGTTCTTTCTGGTGTTAGCGTGTTTGTATCTATAATATTAGCGTTTTTAATTGTTTATGCAAGTAGATTTTTAATAAAAAGAAGAAATAAAGAATTTGGAGTTTATTTAACGCTTGGAATGAGCAAAAAGAAAATATCCTTAATATTATTTATTGAAACATTAATAATAGGTATAGTTTCATTGGTAGTTGGTTTAGGAATAGGTTTTTTATTATCACAATTGATGAGTATTTTGGTTGCTAATATGTTTGAAACAGATTTAACTAGATTTCAATTCGTATTTTCAACAAATGCTTGTATTAAAACTTTGATTTATTTTAGTATTATGTATTTTGTAGTTATGATATTTAATACTATAAATATTAGTAAATGTAAATTAATAGATTTAATGCATTCTAACAAAAAATCTGAAAAAATAAAATTAAAAAATCCATTGTTTTGTACAATAGTGTTTATTATTTCTTGTATAGCATTAGGATTTGCTTATTATCAGGTTACTGGTGGTATTGAGAAAATGGCTAATGCAAATAGTATTTTTGTTCCTATAGGAATAGGTGCTGTTTCAACTTTCTTTGTGTTTTGGTCTTTATCGGGATTGCTTTTAAAAATATTTATAAGTATGAAGAACACTTATTATAAAGGGTTAAATAGTTTCACCCTTAGACAGTTTTCAAGTAAAATAAATACTATGACTTTTTCGATGACAATAATATGTTTGATGTTATTTATAACGATTTGCGTGCTATCGAGTGCAATGTCTATGAAAATATCTATGACAAATAATTTGAAAAAATTGGCTCCAGCAGATGTTCAAATTGGTAAGTTTATAAATGTAATTGATTATGAGTATTATTCTGAAAAACAAATAGAAGATTCAAAAATTTCAATATATGATACACTTGAAAAATTAGGCTATGATGTAGATAACAAACTTAAAGATATAGTAAAACTTGATGTTTATAACTTTGATAATATTGACTTAAAAACCAGTATTGGATCTTACTATGATATTGCAAAGGATAAATATCCTTTAATGCCATACAATAAGAAGGAAAGTATTGTAAAGATAAGTGATTACAACAAAATTGCAAAATTGTTTGGACTAAAAGAATATACATTAAATGATGATGAATATTTTATTGTTGCTAATTATTCAGAATATGTAGAATTCAGGAATGAGGGACTTAAGGTAGATACAATACTTAATATAAATGAAAAGGAATTAAAACCAAAATATGATAGTTGTGTAGAAGGTTTTATTGCAATGAATTCAACATATTCAAATATGGGAGTTTTTGTTGTTCCTGATAATGCAGTAAATGATTCAATGAAAAAATATGAATATTTAACTGCTAATTATAATGTTACAGATATAAATGAGAAAAATCTTTCGGAAAAAGAGTTAAGTGAAATTTGCAAAGAAAATTCTAATAATACTGTTATTGATTTTGATTCTAAAATGACAATTAAAGAAAATAGTATTGGACTAGGTGCAATGGTTACCTTTATAGGATTATACTTAGGTATTATATTCTTAATTTCTTGTGCTGCAATTCTAGCACTTAAAGAATTATCGGAATCAAGTGATAATGTAGAAAAGTTTAATATGCTAAGAAAAATAGGCGTAGATGAAAAAATGATTAATAAAGCATTGTTTAGACAAATTGGTATATTTTTTATGTTTCCGTTATTAGTTGCAATTATACATTCTGTATTTGGAATTAAATTTTGTAATTTTTTGTTAAGTTCCTTTGGAGCCGCTAATTTAGTATCATCAATAATTGGTGTTGCAATATTTATTGTTGCAATTTATGGAGGATACTTCTTAGTAACTTATATTTGCAGTAAAAATATAATTAAGGAAAAATAATATATCTGATAAAACGATAAAAGAGGCTATTACAAGCCTCTTATTTTAATACTCCAAGTTTGCCAATAATGCCCTTAATGTTGATGGTGCAATAGCAGATAATTCAGCAAGTTTATTTGGAGTGTAATTATATTTGTTACATAATTCAAGTATTCTTAAAGTAGATGGTAATATAAAAGTAATATTCAAATATGAAGATAAATATTTTGAGGCTCCTGACTTTATAAATAAACAAAAATATGATATAATACTTTCAAGTTAAAAACGAAAAACAAATACTTTTAAGTATTTTTTTAAATGATAGAATAGAAAGAAGTGATTAAAATGGATATGTATCAAAAAAGAAAGATGAGACAAGAAAAGAAAAATAGTTCAAAAAATAATGGGGTTGAAAAAATTCAACTCAATTGGTATCCAGGACATATGGCTAAAACAAAAAATGAGGTAAAGAAGATAATGCCTTTAATTGATGTAGTATTTGAACTTATAGATGCTAGAATACCTTATTCATCAAAGATGAGAGATATTGATGATATTATTAAAAATAAATTTAGAGTTTTAGTTATGACTAAGAAAGATTTATGTGATATATCAGTTACTAATAAGTGGATTAATTATTATGAGAATTTAGGATATAAAGTAGTTTTAACTAATTTAAGTAGTGGCGATGATTATAAGGATGTGCTTAATGCAACAAGTGAAGTTATTAATAAGATAAATGATATTAGAAAAGAAAAAGGCTTAAAGCCTAAAGAAATTAAAGCTTTAGTAATGGGAGTTCCTAACGTAGGTAAAAGTACATTTATTAATAAACTAGCTCATAAAAAGGTTGCAAGCACAGGAAACAAACCAGGCGTAACTAAAAGTAATACATGGCTTAAAACAAAATATAATATGGTCATCTTAGATACACCAGGCGTATTATGGCCTAAGATGGATGATAAACTTGTTGCTTATAACCTTGCTGCTACTGGAGCAATTCGTTTAGAAGTACTACCAATAAACGACGTTGCATATCACATCCTAGAATGTCTAGATAAATACTACCCAGACAAATTAAAAGAAAGATATGGACTAGATAAATTAACTGATGATATTTTAAGTGATTATGATATTATTAAAAATAAACTTAATATAAAAGGGGAAGCATCATTTAACAATATTAGTAAAACCATAATTGATGATGTTAGAATGGAATATATAAAAGGAATAACTTTAGATAGGAATGATAATTAATGGGAGTAAAATGGAAAGAAGAGGATTCTCTTGCTTTAGAACATGTTTTATTTGAAGAATTAGATTTAAATAACGCCTTAACCATAGAAGGCAGACTTGCATTTTTTAAAGATTTTATGAAATATTTACAACATAACCGTTCAGAAGAAATTAAGGGTAGGACTCCAGAAAGTTTAAGAAACAATATTAGGACATTTAAAGACTTTTGCTTTGAACTGGGGTTTACTCTAATGGATGTTATTCATATTCTTAGAATGAGCCCATCTATTTTAAATGTATCTATTGAATCTTTAAGAGACAAATATACATTAATGGGACTGATTGATGATCATAGTTATCATTTAAGAAAAACTAAACTTATTTTATGTCCAGATGATTATAGAGTTAGTAATGAACTTATTTATGCTAGATATATGCTTATGAAAACTTTAGATTATCCTAGTATTAATTGGAGTAATATGGTTCATGCTAGTGAGAAAGAATTTGCCAAGATATTTGTTAAAAAAGATGGTGGATATAATAAACCTTATAAAATTTTTAGTAGCACAGATGATCTCACAAGGGATAATCTTTTAAGAATGTTTCCATATGATAGAGAGTTTGTTTCAAGTTTAAGGAGTAAAGAAATAAATGAAAAAAGTAATCGAGACAGTGGACCTATTAAATTATGAAAATAATTTATATAGTAGTGGCATAAATTATATTGCAGGTGTAGACGAAGTAGGGCGTGGTCCACTAGTTGGTCCAGTAGTCGCAGCTGCAGTTATATTACCTAAAGGATATAAATTAGAAGGACTAACTGATTCTAAAAAATTATCGGAAAAAAAACGTAATACTTTTTATGATATTCTTATGAAAGATGCTATAGCAATTGGAGTAGGAATCAAAAGTAATAAAATTATAGACGAAGTTAATATTTACGAGGCAACTAAACTTGCAATGAAAGATGCTATTAATAATTTATCTGTAAAGCCAGAACATGTTTTAATAGATGCTATGCCATTAGAGCTAGATATTCCTACAACCAGTATTATTAAAGGTGATGCCCTAAGTGAAAGTATTGCCGCAGCCAGCGTAATTGCTAAAGTTACCAGAGATCGAATGATGTATGAACTAGACAAAGGATATCCTGAATATGGATTTGCTAAACATAAAGGCTATCCAACAAAAGAACACATAAACAATGTAAAGCAGTATGGCCTACTTGATAATTACAGGTTTACATTTAAACCAATTAGTGTTTTAATAAATGATGGTGATTTTAGTGAAAGACAAATTAGGAAAACGCATATTTAAAAACGCAACTCTTATGAGTTTATATATATTTACTTTGGAAATGATTGTTAGACTTAATACTAGTAGTCATTTTTTTAGTGTCTCACTGATTAGAATATTTATCTCATCAGTAATATTTGGTACACTTATAAGCCTTATCATAAGCAGTTTTAGTTATCGCGGTAAAAACATTGTAACTAGCATTATTGCTTTTCTTTTAATGATCTACTCATGGATAGAAATTAACTTATATTCATATATGGGTTTCTTTATGGGAGTAGGTAATGCAGAACAAGGCACTAAGATAACAGACTATGTTAAAGATTTTGTTGGAGCAGCCCCACTTAAAAGTTACTTAGTAATTATTCCCTTTATTATTTTATTAGTCCTAGTTTGGTATCTATTTAAAACTTATAGATTAAAGAAGTTAGAGAAAACTATTTATTTTATCTTTAAAAGGGAAAGTGCTTTAACCAAGACTTTAGCCCTTCTATATACAGCACTTGCTCTAGTTATAATGTCATGCCTATATTATAGTTCACTAACACTTTCATTTATGCAAAATAAGAGCCAGGCAGTTCCTAACACTGTACTTCTATTTTCAAGTGATAATTCAAATCTATCGGTAAGTCAGTTTGGTGTCTTTACTTATGGCTTTAGTGATATTATTTGTAATATATTCCACATAGAAGTAAGTGAAGACTTATCTAGTAATTCTGCATTTAGTAATCAAATAGGTAATTCAAATGTGAATGCCGACTATACAAGAACTATTGACGATACAGCCTGGAAAGCTTTAATTGAAAACGAAGTTAATAAAACATATAATAAGCTTAATAATTACTTTATAAATAGAAATATTACACCTAAAAATGAATATACTGGTATTTTTGAAGGTAAGAATCTAATTGTAATACTAATGGAATCAACTAACGAAATCTTTATTAATGAAAAAGAATATCCAACACTTTATAAACTATATACTGAAGGATTTAGCTTTAGAAATAACTATAGTCCTAGAAATAACTGTAGTACCGGTAATAACGAAATGACCAGTATGACAAGTTTATTTACAATTAATAATACATGCACAGCAAATACTTATAAAAAGAATGTTTATCCAGAAGCAATCTTTAATATATTTAATAATAAAGGTTATACTACAAGTAGTTATCATGATTACGCAGAGTATTACTATGCAAGAAGAACGATCCATCCTAACATGGGTAGTATGGCTTATAGAAACGTTACAGAACTTAAAATACCATGGAGTAGTGTTTATGAAGAGTGGCCTAGTGATACAGAACTTGTTGAAAAAGCAACACCTTACTTTATAAATGAAGAACACTTTATGGCATATCTTACAACTGTAACTCCACATCAACCTTATACAGTATCAAGTGAAATGGGAAACAAACACCTAGAAGAATTTAGTGGTTATGACTATAGTATTAATACAAAAAGATATATGTCTAAATTAAAAGAATTAGATGCTGCCTTAAAACTTCTTTTAGAAAAGTTAGAAGCAGCAGGTAAATTAGACGATACCGTTATTGCTATATTTGCAGATCACTATCCATACGGACTTACTACTAAACAAATTAATCAGGTACTTCCTTATGATGTTACGGTTAATAATGAAGTAGATAGAACACCAATGGTAATATATAATAGTGCAACTCCTGGTAAAGCAATTACTAAATATACAAGTATCATTGATTTACTTCCAACACTACTTAATATGTTTAATATGGACTATGATCCAAGATTATATTTAGGAACAGACATCTTTAGTAATAATCATGGTAGAACAGTCTTTGCTGATGGCTCATGGCAAGATGATAAAGGATACTTCAGTGCTACAAAAGGAAACTTTATTCCAAAAGATAGTGAAAATACTTACACATCTGAAGAACTACTAGCAATCAACAGTGAAATTAACACTAGACAAAAAATGAGTGCCCTAGCAATTAAAAATGATTATTTTAATTATTTATTTAAAGAAAGAAGTAAATATGTTAATATAACAAGTAAGGAGGAAACAGATGAGTAATTTAGTTATAGTAGAATCCCCAAGTAAAACAAAAACAATTGGTAAATATTTAGGCAGTAATTATAAAGTGGTTTCCAGCAAAGGACACATTAGAGATCTAGCAACTACCGGTAAATATGGTTTAGGTATAGATGTAGATAATAATTTTGAACCAAACTATACAACTATTAAAGGCAAAGCAAACGTTATTAAAGAACTTAAAAGTGATGCTAAAAAAAGTGATATGGTATACCTAGCAACCGACCCCGATAGAGAAGGAGAAGCAATAAGCTGGCATATTAAAGATGCTCTAGGAATTAAAGATGATAAATATGAAAGAGTAGTCTTCAATGAAATTACTAAAGATGCAGTAGTAAATGCCTTTAAAAGACCTAGAAAAATAGATTACAATTTAGTTAAATCTCAAGAAACTAGAAGAATGCTTGATCGAATTATTGGTTTTAGATTATCTAAACTTATGCAGTCTAAAACAGGAGGAAAAAGTGCAGGCCGTGTTCAAAGTGTAGCACTTAAACTTATTGTAGATAGAGAAAGAGAAATTGAAGCATTCATCCCAGAAGAATATTGGACCATCACTGCTGATTTTAAAGACTTCAAAGCAGACCTTGAAAAATATCATGGTAAAAAAATAGATGTTAAAAGTGAAGTCGAAGCAGATGAAATTCTAGCTAAACTATCAAAAAGTTTTAATATTGAAAGCATCGATAAAAAAGAAAAAGAAAAGAAAGGTGTAATGCCTTTTACAACAAGTACGCTTCAGCAGGCATGCGCTAATAAATATAACTTTGGTGCTAGTAAAACTATGAAAATAGCCCAAAAACTATACGAAAGTGTTGATATTGGTACAGAGACTGTCGGTTTAATTACTTACATGAGAACAGATAGTACAAGATTATCAGACGTTTTTGTTAAAGATACATACTCATACATTAGGAAAACTTTTGGTGATAACTACGTAGGCCACGTAAAGGTTAGTAAAGCAAAAGAAAACGTGCAAGATGCCCACGAAGCAATTAGACCTACATCTATTACAAGAACCCCAGACTCTATAAAAGAATACCTAACACCAGATGAGCTTAAAGTATACTCAATTATCTACTATAGAGCCTTAGCAAGTTTAATGGCAAATGCTAAAGTACTAGCAACTGTTATAAATTTAGAAAATAATGGTTACTTATTTAAAGCAACAGGTCAAGTAATAACATTTGACGGATTCTTAAAAGCATATAATAAATATATGGATAGTGAAGAAGTTATCTTGCCAGACTTTAGTGATTACAAAACAAAAGTAATCGTCTCAGAAGATATTGTAAAAGAACAGCATTTTACTAAACCAGCACCAAGATTTACCGAAAGCACTCTTATTAAAGAACTAGAAGCTCTAGGTATTGGTAGACCATCAACATACGCTAAAATAATGGAAACAATCAAAGAAAGAAGTTACGTTAAAGTTCAAGATAAGAAGTTCTATCCAACAGATATTGGTATTGAAACTACAGATAAATTACAAGAGTTCTTCTCAAATATTATAAATGTTAAATATACTGCAAACATGGAAAATGACTTAGATGAAATAGCAAACGCTAAAGAAGATAACATTAAGGTACTTAAAACATTCTATAACGAATTTGAACCTTTAGTAAAAAAAGCCTTTAATGAAATGGAGAAAAAAGAAGCCGAAGAAACTGGTGAAATATGCCCAGAATGTGGAGCACCACTTGTAATAAGAACTGGTAAATATGGAGAATTTACTGCATGCTCTAACTATCCAACATGTAAATACATTAAACCAAAAGAAACAAGTACAATATGTAAATGCCCTGCATGTGATGGTAATATAGTTGAAAAACATTCTAAAAGAGGTAAAGTCTTCTATGGATGTGATAACTACCCAAAATGTAAAATGGCATATTGGGATAAACCAACTGGTGAAACTTGTCCAGAATGTGGAGCAATGCTTACTGAAAAGAATAAAAAGATTAAATGTTCTAGTTGTTCATACACAGAAAATTAGGTTAAGTGCCTAATTTTTTTATTTTAAACATAATTTTTATAGATAGACTTTTCTTTATAATTCTAGTAAAATAATATTATATTAGAGGTGAATAAGCTTGGGAAAGTTTGTTAATATAAAAGATAATGATTTTGAAAGTACTTTATGTGAATTTTTAGACCCTGATTTAGTATACGTACCATATGATAAGAGTTATAAGCTATGCATCAAAGATGGAGATAAAGTGTGCTTTAATGATGCTATTTTAAAAAGTGATAATAATACCATTTATAGTCCAGTTAGTGGAGAAATTAAAGGTGCTACTAAGATGATTTGCGATGGTGAATATAGGCCTTGTATTGTTATAGAAAACGATTTTGAAGAAAGAAAAAGAAATATTACTTATAGTAAACGTAATTTAAGACTTTATGATAAATTAGAGGCATCTAGCCTAATTAAAAGTTATACTGATATAAGTGAATCTATCAATGGAGAAACTCTCATAATCAGTGGTTTTGATAAAGACCCATTTGAACATGTTTGTTCTAGTATTATTTGTGAGAATACGGATAATTTACTCGAGTGTATTGATGCTTTAATTAGTATTTTTGATTTTCATAAGTGTTTCTTAACTGTAAATAGTGGTGATTCAGACGTAGTAAGCTCTTTAGTTAATTACATTGGTACTTATCCTAATATTGATTTAAGGCTCATGCCTTCAGAGTATCCATTAGGTTTTAAAGATATTTTAGTTAAAGAACTTGTAAGTAATAATAAGATGGATAAGGGTATTTGCTTTTTAAGCGTAAGTGAAATTATGGAAATATATCATGCTCTTAAGAAAAGAAGACCCAGTGATAAGACTTATATCTATATTAAAGTGCCTGGGGCTAAGGGAAAAAGTTTTCACGTTAAAAACAGTTCTTCTTTTAAAGATATTATTAATAGATATTATGGTATGTTTGATGATAAAAAAGTTATAATTAATGGCTTAATGAGCGGATATGAAATAAAGAACCTTGATGGTGTTGTAACACCAAAAGTAAGAAGTATCTTTTTAATAGATAAAACTAATATTAAAGAAGAAGATTGCATTAACTGTGGCTTATGTAATATGGTCTGTCCGATGGGGTGTGATCCTTTACTTAATTATAAAATGGATAAATGTATTAAATGTGGTTTATGTACATACATGTGTCCTAGTAAAAGAGAGGTAGTAAAATGAGTACTTTTGTAAGAGAAGAGACAAACATAAAAAAAATAATTAGTTATCTTTATATAAGTATTATTCCTCTTTTAATATTTGGATTTTATAAGAATGGAATTAAAAGTTATGATGGTATATATATACTTCATCCATTAATATTAGATTTAGTCGGTTTTGCCTCTGGAGTACTTGTAAGTATTATCTTAGAAAAGAAAAAACCATTAACAAGTTTTTATCCATTTTATGGACTTCTTAGTGCTTCACTAGTATTTCCAAATACAAGTATAATTGTTTTTGGCCTTATATGTTTTATATCATTATTCATTTATAAGAAGATTAATAAGAATAATGTAAATATAGTATGTGTCATAGCTTTAATTGTTATTTTAATAAACAATTTTTATGAAACTAGTTATTTAAATTTAGTTATAAATAGCAATACCAATTTAGATGGACTAGATTACTTACTTGGAAAGGGTAGTGCAGGACTTAATGCATCATGTACACTTCTATCTCTTGCAAGTTATCTTTATTTATCTACTAAAGCCTTTTATAAAAGAGAAATACCTTTATATAGTTTTCTTACTTACAGCATCTTAATGGTTATTTATTTAAGTTTTATTGGTGATATTAATAGCTTGTTTGTTAGATTACTTTCTAATGGAACTATCTTTAGTTTAGTGTTTGTAAGCACAATGGGAAGTACTAGTTCATATACTAAAAGAGGAAGAATATGTTATGCATTAATTTTAGGAATCTTAATGTTTATTTTATCATTTAGCTTTCCATCACTTGCAGTAATTAGTGCAATATTCTTAGTAAGTATCATGCATAAATATATTGATAAACTATTAAAATAAAGTAAAATTCTACCTAAATGGTAGTTTTTTTATGAAAAAATGCGAAAATTTGCAATTTTTGACAAAAAAATAAAGGAAATAGGCATGTTATGGGTAATAAATAATATATAGAGGGTTTATTTAAGGTGATATATGTGGCAAGGATTGCAGAAGAAGATATAAATAATATTAGAAGTAATGCTGATATTGTCTCTATAATTGGTTCTTATATTAAATTAGAGGCTAAAGGTAAAAATTATTTTGGGATATGTCCATTTCATAACGATCACAACCCTAGTATGAGTGTATCACCAGATAAACAAATATATACATGCTTTGTATGTGGAGCAAGTGGTAATGTCTTTAGTTTCGTTCAAAATTATGAAAACGTTTCCTTTATTGAAGCAGTTAAAATAATTGCTGATAAAATTGGCTATAATATTAATATAAATATAAATGAAAATAGAGCAAATCAAAAGTACTATGACATGGTAAGTCTTGCAAGTAAGTACTTCGTTAATAATTTAAATGGTTCAGGCGGTGATGCCGCGAGAAAATACCTAATTAATGAGCGTCATCTAGATGAAAAAACCATCGAGGAGTTTAATATAGGTCTTGCTTCTAATGATAACAATTTAAGTAAGTTACTCAAAAGTAAAGGATATAGTGATAAAGAAATTATTGATGTATCCCTAGCAAGTTTTGGAAGTACTGGCCTCTTAGATTTATTTAGAGGAAGAATTACTTTTCCAATAAATAATGATAAAGGTGAACCTGTTGCTTTCTCAGCAAGAATTTTTAATGGCGAATCAGATAGCAAATACATAAACTCCAGGGAAAACGTTATCTTTAAAAAAGGCAATATCTTGTTTAACTATGATAAATGCAAAACAGAAGCATCTAAAGAGAAAAAAGTTATATTAGTCGAAGGCCAGATGGATGCAATTAGAGTTTACTCATCTGGAATAAAATACGTTTGTGCATCACTTGGAACTGCTTTAACTGATGAACACATCAAATTACTTAAAAGACTTAATGCCAAAATCATCCTATGTATGGACAATGACAAAGCAGGTGAAAAAAGCACCCTAGCAAATGGTGAAGCACTTACCAAAAACAATTTAGAAGTTCTCGTAGTAAGATTATCCGGTGAAAAGGACCCTGATAGTTACATCTTAAAATATGGAGTGGACGCTTATAAAGATGCGATTAATAGTGCTATAACATACTTTGACTTTAAAATGAACTTGCTTAAAAGTGAAAGCAATTTAAACAAAGCTGATGAACTAGCAAATTACATTAACTCCGTTATTGAAGAACTTAATAAAAGTGATGACGATATCCTAAAAAACGTTACCATTAGTAAACTAGCGAGCGAATATAATTTAGATAAGAAATTATTAGAAAGTAAACTTATTAAAAAAGAACCTGTCAAATTAGCACCGGTCAAAATAAATAAAAGAAAACTCAGCCGTAACGAGAAGAGTGCCGAAGCCCTTATCAACATTATGATGAGTGATTCAAAATATATTAAACTATACGAAAAAAGGCTTGGCTACATTCCAGATAAAACTTATCGGCTTATTGCTAATGACATTCTAGCGTACTATAAATTACATAATGCATTTAACGTAGCCGATTTTATATCATATACTGAAAGTTATCCATATAGTGACTTAATCTTAAAAATACTAAGTATTGAAGATTATGATCCGGATGACTTCGAAATGCTTATCAAATATATTAAAAAGTGGGATAATGAAGAAAAAATCAAAGAATTAAAAGAGGAAATAAAAAAAATAACAGATATCAATGAGAAAGAAAGAATTAATGATTTAATAATCAAAATAAAACGAGGGAGTGAAGATTATGAAGAAAATTAAAGAAGTCAAAACATTTGACGAAAGAAAGGAAGAACTACTTGTATTAGGTAAAAAAGAAGGATTTATTACATTTGAACAACTTGCTGAAGCCTTAAAAGGATTAGATATTGATAGCGATGCATTAGACGAATTATATAATCTCTTTATCGAAAATGGCATTACTGTAGTATCTGGAGAAGAAAATAGTGGTGTAGAAGCCGCAGGTCCAGAAAATGTTAAGGAGGAAGAAGTTGAATTACTAACAGATGAAGACTTAACTAAAGACATTAATATTAATGACCCAGTAAGAATGTACCTAAAAGAAATTGGTCGTATTAGTTTGCTTAGTCCAGAAGAAGAAGCAGAACTATCTATTCGTGTTGCTAATGGTGATGAAGAAGCAAAAAATATTTTAGCAGAATCTAACCTACGTCTAGTTGTATCAATCGCAAAGCGTTATGTAGGTAGAGGCTTATTATTCTTAGATTTAATTCAAGAAGGTAACATCGGTTTAATGAAAGCAGTTGAAAAATTCGATTATGACAAAGGTTATAAATTTAGTACTTATGCTACCTGGTGGATTAGACAAGCAATAACAAGAGCCCTAGCCGATCAAGCAAGAACAATTAGAGTTCCTGTTCATATGGTTGAAACTATTAATAAAATGGCTAGAATTCAAAGACAACTAACTTTAGAACTTAACCGTGAACCAACTGACGAAGAACTTGCTAAAAAAATGGGAATTAGTCCAGATAAAGTACGTGAAGTTATGAAAATAAGCCAAGATCCAGTAAGTTTAGAAACCCCAATTGGTGAAGAAGAAGACTCTCATTTAGGTGATTTCGTTCCTGATGAAAGAAGTTTAAGTCCAGAAGAATACACCACTAATGAAATCTTAAAAGAAGAAATTAAAAGTGTATTATCAACCTTACAACCTCGTGAACAACAAGTGCTAGAACTTCGTTTCGGTCTTATAGACGGAACAAGTTACACTTTAGAAGAAGTTGGAAAAAGATTTAACGTTACTCGCGAAAGAATTCGTCAAATAGAAGCAAAAGCATTAAGAAAACTTAGACATCCTTCTAGAGCTAAGAAACTTAAAGACTTCATGGTGGATTAATATGAAAATTAGTAAACGATTAAAATCTCTTGCAGGACTAATAACTTTAGATGATAAAGTTGCAGATATTGGCTGTGACCATGCTCTTTTAGATATATATATGGTTAAAAATAATATTACAGAAAAAGCACTTATCGCAGATGTATCAGAAAACGCTTTAGAAAATGGTATTAAAAACGTTAAAAAATATCACCTAGAAGATAAAATTACTGCTAAATGCGGTAATGGTCTAGATGTTATAAATAACGATATAGACACAGTTATTATCTCTGGAATGGGTGCTTCTACTATAATAAAAATATTATCTAGTAGTAAACTAAATCAAATAAAAAAACTTATCATCCAGTCAAATAACGACCACTACTTATTACGTAGATTTCTAACTAATAAAGGTTTTTACATTGCCCATGAAGCAGTTATATATGATAATGGCAAATACTATATCAATATAATGTTCCAAAGAGGCTTTAAAAAATATAGTAAAAAAGAACTTATCTATGGACCAATCCTTATTGATTCCAATAAAGAATATTTTAATTACCTACTAAAAAAACAGACTGGCATCCTAGAAAACGTTCCTAAATATCGAATATTTACAAGAATGAAAATGCGAAAGAAAGTCTTCTTTTTAAAAAGACTAGGTAATACCAATGTATAAGAAAATTAAAAGATTAATTGATTTCTTTCTAGGTCTTATTATTTTAGCTCTAATTTGGCCAATTATCATCATTGTTTATATTATTTTAAAAATTGACTTAGGCGGCAAAATAATCTTTAAGCAAGAAAGACTAGGTCTTAACATGAAACCATTTATTATATATAAATTTAAATCTATGAAAGATGATACAACACTTTCTCATAATGAAAGAATCACTAAAGTTAGTTTCTGGCTTAGGCGAAGTGGATTAGATGAATTACCAAACATCTTTAACATTATAAAAGGAGATATGTCTTTTGTAGGACCAAGAGCACTTATGGCCCATGACGATACAATGCCAAAAGAATTTTTAAATCCCGAAAGATATAAAGTTAAACCTGGCGTATTTGGCCTTGCTCAATATCATGGAAGAAGAGACATCACCAACGATGCTAAACTAAAATATGATTTAGAATACGTTAAAATTGAAAGCTTTAAAGTAGACGTCAAACTATTCTTTCTAAGCATATATGAAGTAATAACAGAAATATTCGGATACTTTAAAAAGAGCAAATAACTGCTCTTTTCTTATGCAAAAATATAATATATTACAGTGCCTAGTACACTACCAACCATTGATAGTAACATTATCCAAATGAATATCTTCATTCCTAGGCTCTTCTTTTTTGATTTATATGCCATGCTTCACCTCATGAATCAATTATACTAAAAAAAATATTAAAATTAAAGCATTTATTATTTATTTTATATATGCTATACTTATTTTATTAGTAAAAGGGTTGTTGAATAATATGAAGGATTTTAAACGTATTATCATGTTGGTTTTGATTAGTTTATTAATACTAGTATTACTTATAATTTTTTATGCACTATATTATAAAAGTAATTTATTTTTAAATATCAGCGACATCACCGTAGTAAAAGTAAACGATGATAAAACAAGTTTTAATATCAATATTAAAGGCAATAGTAATGAAACCTTTAAATGCATTGCTTATAATGATATATCGAATGTTGAAGACTCTTCAAATAATGATTCTTGCACACTTACATTAAACATAAATAAAGACTATAAAATATATCTTAAAAATGATCACCGAAAAACCAAGGAAGTAAACTTAACTGATTATGTAGATAACATCCTATCATTCAACTTTGAAGAAGACATCATTTATATGGTTCTTGGTGACGAAAAAAGTTTAAAATACGATGAACTAGTTATTGATAAAAACAAAAAACTAAGCAAAATTACCTCAAGCAACGAAAACATAGTAAGCATATCTGATGGAACAATGAAAGCAAACTCATCAGGTGAATGTGAAATAAAAACCGGAAATAAAAGCATTAAAATAATCGTTACCGACATAATTGAAAAACCAACATACCATGAACAGAAGAAAGAAATTGTTCCATGTAACCAGTATAATAAAAGTGAAGCCGAACTCCTTGATAAACTACTAGCCTTTAAAATAAATGAAAGTGGTTATCAAACAAGAGCAGGTGCCGTCGAAGCAGCAAGATTCCTAACATTAGAATTCAAATACAGAATACCATACTTCTATGAAAATGGTAGAGTTCATCCAAGTGGCGTTCACTTTGCCGATGGTGAAGGTCGTTACTACAAAGTTGGCTTATACCTAGACGATTCTAAAAAAGATGATATCATCGCCTCATATAGAGGACCTGTTATTTGGGGATGCCCTTTAACAAATCTAGAACCAGCACCAGAATATGGTTACATCGTCGGAGCAAAAAAACCTAATGGCTTAGACTGTTCAGGATTTATCTCATGGGCTCTTAAAAATGCCGGATTTGATCCGGGAGACATTGGAGCAGGGGATAGTGCATATCCATATCAAATGACCAAATTAGGAGAATTCGTAAGCCTAACACCAGAACTAATTAAATCAGGAAAAATCAGAACTGGTGATTTAATAAATTACTGGGGCCACATCGGTATGATAATTGGTATTGATGAAGACAATATCTATGTTGCTGAAAGCCTACCAAATCTTGGCGGTGCCGTTGCTAAAAGATATTCCAAAACAAACATTAGAAATACCTTTACTCATGTAGTTTTAATGGATAAATATTACGAAAAAGATGGTAACCTAACAGATATGTGGTCTTAAACAAAATAAAAATTATATACTTAATTAGGAGAACGCTATGAAATTAAAAGATAATAGCAGTACCTTTCTAATTAAGTTTTTATTTGGCCTTCTAGTAATCGCATTTCTATTTGGCACCTACATCTTTCTAAATCTAGATACAAATGTTAAAGAAGGAATCATCACTAGTTTAAGTGATATAAAAACATCTATCTTAGAGCCCCAAAACTTCATAATCAACCACATCATAATTCTATGTGTCTTATTCGTATTATCATTATCTGTCTTTGGCAGCATACTAGTAATATTCTATAACTTCTATGAAATAGCATCTCTCGGTTTCTTTATCGCTTCTATGATTAAATATAAAGGCATTTCCGGTCTTTTATTTGGTACAGGTGTATTTATATGTAATAAACTAGTTTGGCTTCTAATAATCAGTTATTTATGTATTATAAGCATAACTTATGGTATATCATTCATCCAAAAACTTCACACTGACAAAAGTATGTTAATCATTAAACACATCAAAAGATTAAGTATCCTTTTAGGTATAACAATCATAAGTGAAATACTAATCTATTTTCTAAGCAATAAAATCCTAAGCCTTTTGCTTTTTCTTCTATAATTTGCTATTATATATATGTGATATTTATGGAAAAAGTTGTAATTGGAATGAGTGGTGGAGTCGACTCATCAGTAGCTGCCTACCTACTAAAAAAAGAAGGATATGAAGTAATCGGTTTATTTATGCGTAACTGGGATGCCATGGTTAATGGGGACGTTTCCGGTAACCCAACTCTTAATGATAATATTTGTCCTCAAGAACAGGACTATAACGACGCTTTAGAAGTATGTAATAAACTAGGTATTCCTCTTCATCGCATTGACTTTGTTAAAGAATACTGGGATAACGTATTTGAATATTTCTTAAATGAGTTAAAACTAGGTAGAACCCCTAATCCAGACTTAATGTGTAATAAATATATTAAATTTGATTTATTTATTAAAGAAGCAAGAAAACTTGGTGCAGATAAAATCGCTACTGGTCACTACGCTAGAATAATTGGAAATAGATTATGTAGAGGAGTTGATTTAAATAAAGATCAAACCTACTTTCTAGCACAAGTCCCTGTCGGACAATTTAAAGATGTATTATTTCCAATTGGACACTTAACTAAACCAGAAGTAAGAAAAATAGCTGAAGAAGCCGGTATACCAACCGCTAAAAAGAAAGACTCCACTGGTATATGTTTCATTGGAGAACGTAACTATCAAAAGTTTATTTCTAACTTCTTAAAACCTAATCCAGGAGATATTATTGATATTAAAACAGGTGATGTTATCGGTACTCATCAAGGTCTTATGAACTATACAATTGGTCAAAGAAGAAATGTTGGTGTATCTGGTAACTTAGAAAAACACTTTGTCGTAGGTAAAGATGTTAAAAAAAATATCTTATATGTATCATTTGGTGATGATCCAGAAGAACTTTATTCAGATGCTTGCTTAGTAGATAACGTAAACTTCATCTCGCCATCAAGACCAACATTCTGCACTGCAAAATTTAGATATCGTGGTAACGATTACGAAGTAATCCTTGAGTATTTAGAAAATAATGAAATCCTTGTAAAATACCCTGAAAAAGTTAAATCAGTTACCCCTGGTCAAGCATGTGTATTCTATTTAGGAGAACAATGTCTAGGTTCAGGAATAATTAAGACAGCAATGAAAAATGGTGAAAACCTTTGGTATTTATAAATAATCAATTAAATAAAAATATAGCCTTTAATTTTAGGCTTTTTTAATGCCAACTTACTTGACAAGTGAACGTAAACTGGGTACAATAATAATGTAAACAATAATGAATAGGAGAGAGATTAAAAATATTATGAAATATTTAAATGATATATTACAAGAATTAGGCATTTCTAAAGTTAGACTTGCCAAATATTTAGGAGTTAGTAGACAAATGGTTTATAACTATTTAGAACTACCTAATTTAAGCAAATGGCCAAAGGAGAAAAAAATATCTTTACTTAAATTATTAGATATCGAAGATGGTGATGAAGAAACTATTAAAAATATTAAAGTTACTACTGAATATTTAATGGAAGTAGAGGATAGATTAAGTAAGGGATTAAAAGATAACATGCAAGGGGAGTACCTTGATTTAAAAGGATTAAAGAAAGAAGAGCAACAACTAGTAAGTGATATTTCTTTCTTAATTAAAGAAAAATTACTTGATACAGATGATCATGAAGAAAGTTATTATGCACTACTTTATATGTACCGTTTACTTCAATCTATTGAAAACATTCCAGAAATTAAATATATGCTTGCTTATATGAGTAAGGCTGCTGGATTTACTAATCCAAATGAATTTAAATTTAACGAAGATAAACAGTTTATGTTTGAAGGAATCATTCATTCTGCCTTTACCCTTTACAATAGTGGAAATGCAAGTAAGAATAGGGTAATTGAGTCTCACAATAGATTCGTTCAAGAAATTGAAACTCGTAAAGAAGAAAAATTATCTCGTACTCAGCAACTTAATACTGTTAAGGTTCAAGCTCTACGCGAACTCGGTTATACTGAGATTAACACAGAAAATGCAGCTGAAGTTTACGAAAAAATTTACGAAATTGAATCTAGAAAAAAGAATTAAAAAAATAACCACTTCCCCTACTTTAAATTTTCGCATAAAAAGGGGAGTGGTTTTAATAAAACAAATCTATATATCTATTAACTTATTAGCAAAGAATTAATTATAGGTAACATAACTAATAATATAGTTATAAATATATTCTTAAAAGATAATAATTAATAAGAGTATGATAGATTACAAATTTATATATTTATAATTTAATAAAATTTAGTCATAAATATCTTATAAATGAATTTATTGATTTATAGTTAAATCATTAAGGTATACAATTTATAATCTTTTTTAAGTTTTAGCATAACTTCCTATAATGTATGTTATGTTAACTCTTGTTCTAGACAATAATTTTGGATAATTTGTAATATAATCCCTAATTAGTAAATCATTAATCTTTATAAACTAATATTAATAACTTTTAACTAAGTTAGTTTTTTATTTCTAAATTCATTTTATATTTATAATTAATTACTCTTTATAATATATTAACTTCTTGATTCCTGGTATATATTTATTATTTTTGATTATTAGTTATTATATTAATATACGCACATATGTACTCGGACATATAATATTTTATATTTTACTACTCTTTTCCCCTTCTCCATATATGTATACAGTTACTTTACATATAGGTTAGGTAAGGATAAAAGTTATAAAACCAATAACAATACCTAAAATAATTCCTTTAATTACTGATGACTTATTATATTTCTCAGTTTCTTTAAATATATCATTAATAGATATACTTATCATGATACTAGCAGTCATAAGTAAAATAATACTAATTAATGTATTAGACATATATCTATATAAAAATATATAAGCAAGAATTGCTCCAAGCGGCTCAGATAAACCACTTATCAGAGTATTAAATAGTGCTTTACCTTTAGACCTAGTACTATAATATATTGGAATTGCAATAGCTATACCTTCAGGAATATTATGAAGCATAATTGCAATACTATACTTTAAACCTATTTTAATATCTATACTTGAACTTAAAAAAGTTAAAATTCCCTCTGGCAAGTTATGAAGCATTAAAGCAATCATTGATAGTATACCTAATTTATACAAACTCCCCTTCTCTTTTTTAGATTTACTAATTTGCTTACCTATCAAACTATTTAAAATGTATCCCAGAAACATTGCAATAATTAAAATTAAAATAGCAAGGAAAATATTATACTCTTTTTTTAAATAAAAGAAACCTTCTGGAATCAAATCAGTAATAGATATTATCATCATTATTGTCATCGAAAATGCAAGCGATGCCCCAATAAAATCACTTGTTTTAGACGGCTTAATATAAATGAACAAATATCCAATAAGCGTAGATAAACCAGCAATTAAAGATATTATAAATGGTAAAAATATTTCTTTCATAATAAAATATATGCCATCTTATACCATTATTTTCCATTTATTAAACGAATTATAAAACTAATTTAGTACATAATAAGTATAGGAGGTAAGATATGAAAAGCAAAAACAAAGCTAAGTCTAGAAATTCAGCTAGAGAATCAGCAAAAAACAACTCTGGAAGTAAAAACTCTGGATGTCATAATGAAAACAACGCACGTTAATCTTTAGGGAAATATGTTTCATAGTCACTCTTTAATTTATTATTAGTCACATGTGTATAAATTTGAGTGGTACTTATATTTTCATGACCAAGAAGTTCTTGAATAATTCTTAGGTCCGCACCATTTTTTAATAAATGAGTTGCAAATGTGTGTCGTAAGGTATGAGGAGAGATGTCTTTCTTTATACCTTTTTTTAGTGCTTCTTTTTTTATAACTTTAAAAATAAACTGCCTACTTATCTTATCTCCCCTGTTATTTATAAAAACATAATCCGTATGTTTCTTATTAATTAATGGTCTATAATTGTTCATGTAATCATTCATAATATTTACAGCATAATCTCCTAGAGGAACAATTCTTTCTTTACTACCTTTTCCCATAATTCTAATTAGACATTCTTCACTGTCATAATTAGGAGTTTTTATGTTAACTAATTCACTAATTCTAATTCCAGAAGAGTATAAAAGTTCTAAAATAGTCTTATTGCGATAATCATAAGGTGATTTAACCTCAACATCTAATAACTTACCTACTTCTTCCTCAGTTAAATATTCTGGCAAGTGTTTAATAAGTTTAGGTCTAGATACCTTATCAGCCGGATTCACACTTGTTATTCCTCTTTTAATATTATAATTAAAATATGACTTAATCGACGTTATTTTATGAGCTACAGTAGTACTTTCCAAGTTTTTAATATGTTTTAAATACCTTTCTAAATCTTCAGTATCCGATTCTAAAATATCTTTCTTTAAAAACTCTTCATATTTATTTAGATCGTTCATATAAGCACCTACCGTATTATCACTATAGGCTCGTTCATATTTTAAATAGTTACGATAGTTTTCTAGATTTTCATTCATATATCATCACAATTTAATTATACATTTGTCTTTAGTTTTTTTCAAATATAATATATAATATTAGTTGGAGGAAAAACTTATGGAACTACTTGCAAATATTTTAAGACCAGAAAAGTTAAGCGACGTTATTGGGCAAAGTCATCTTGTTGGTGATGGTAAAGTTATAAGCAATCTCATTCATAATAAGGTTCTTTTTTCAGTGATTTTATATGGACCTCCTGGAACAGGTAAAACGAGTATTGCTAGTGCCATAGTTCATGAACTTAATATGACCTATAGAACACTTAATGCCGTAGTAAACAAAAAGGAAGACTTTGATATTGTTATTGAAGAAGCTAAAATGAATGGTTCAATGATCTTAGTTATAGATGAGATACATAGAATGAATAAAGATAAACAAGATATATTACTTCCATATTTAGAAAGTGGTTTAATTACTATTATTGGTCTTACAACATCTAACCCATATCACTCAATTAATCCAGCAATTCGCAGTAGATGTCAGATATTTGAACTTAAGCCATTAAGTACCGATGATATAATTACTGGCCTAAAAAAAGGAATTCAAAAACTAGAAGATATTACAATAGATGATGACACAATTAAAGCTATAGCAAGTTATTCAAATGGTGATTTAAGAAGTGCACTAAACCTTCTAGAAGTTTGTTATTATAGTTCTAGTGATAAAAAGGTTACTAAGGAAGTTGTAACTTCAGTTAATGGTAAAGTTCCCCTATTTGCTGACAAAAATGATTCTGGTTATTATGATACAATTAGTGCCTTTCAAAAATCCATACGTGGTAGTGATGTAGATGCTGCCCTATACTATTTAGCAGTCCTTTTAGAAGCGGGAGATCTTGATATCATTTTTAGAAGAATGAGCGTTATTGCTTATGAAGATATTGGCCTAGCAAATCCAGGAATCGGGCCTAAAGTGCATGCTGCAATTGAGGCTGTTAAGCTACTTGGTATGCCAGAAGGAAGAATTCCATTAAGTGTTGTTGTAACTGAAATGGCTCTATCTCCTAAAAGTAATACTGCACATATAGCACTAGATAGAGCTATTAATGTAGTACGTAAAGGTGGTGCTGGTAAAGTTCCTAGCCATATTAGGACAAATAGTCCTCAATATAAATATCCACACGACTATCCTAAATATTATGTTAAACAACAATACTTACCAGATAATCTAGTTAATACAAAGTTTTACAGTCCGCACTTTAATAAATATGAAAATGGCCTAAATAAGGTCAATGAGGAGATGAAAAAGTAATGAAATGTGTAGTTATAGGTTCAGGGGCATTTGGCTTTGCTATCGCTGTTAATTTGCTTAAAAATGGTAATGATGTAACTGTATGGTGCAGTAGTAAAGATAAATTAAATGAAATACAGAGTGGTAAAGAAATTATACCTGGTATTAAAATACCTACGGAAATGAAATTTACTGATAATATCAAAGAAGCTGTAATAGATGCTGATGTTATTTATCTAATGACAAGTGCTAAATATATTGGTGATGTAACAAAAAAAATTAATAAATATGCTAAAAAAGATGCAGTATACTGTATTGGTAGTAAAGGAATTGAACAAGGAAGTTGTGAATTTGTTCATGAAGTATTTAAGAAGAACTCTAATAATAGCAATTATGCAGTTATATCAGGCCCAAGCTTTGCAGTAGATTTAGCAAGTGGCGAACCAATTGGCTTTAGTTTAGCAGCATCTAATAGAAGAACTTCTAAATTAATAATTGAAACCCTATCAAGTAATAGTGTTAAATTAAGAAAGAGTTCTGATATGATAGGCGTTGAACTTTGCGGTTCAATTAAAAACGTTATTGCAGTAGCATCTGGTATTATTACCGGACTTGGTTATAATGAATCAACTAGAAGTTTCTTAATAGTTGAATCAATGCATGATATTAAATGGCTTATAAAAGTTTTAGGTGGCAGAAAGAAAACAATACTTAGTTTTGCTGGTATTGGAGATTTACTTCTTACTTGTACAAGTGTTAAAAGTAGAAACTATTCTTATGGTATTCTTTTAGGTAAGAAAGACTTTGATGGAGCTAAAAAATACTTAGAAACCACTACAGTTGAAGGATATTATACCCTAAAAAGTATCTATACCCTACTTAACCGTAAAAAAATTAAAATGCCAGTAGTTGATTTAATATATAGTATAGTTATGAATAATGACGACCCAGAAAAACTAGCAACATTCTTAATTAATAAAGACTAAAAAAAATAACCAATAATGATATGAGCCTCGTTTTTTGAACATAGAAACGAGGTTTTTATATAAGTAAATACGGCATGCTCAATAAAGCATTAGATAATAAAAATTTAGAAGGATTAATCCTACATTCGAATCAAGGATGACAATATCAACACGAATCATATCAACAAATGGTAAAGAATAAAGGAATAAAATAAAGTATGTCTAGAAAATGATGGAAAATTTCTTTGGACTTCTTAAAATCAAATGTTTTATGACCAAGAAAATAATTACAAAACAATTGATGACTATATTAATTATTATAATAATGATAAAATTAAAGTGAAATTAAAAGGACTGTCTCCTGTAAAATACAGGTTACAATCCTCTTTTGGTGGTCAGTTCATTTCTGATTTACTTTGATAAATTCTAAATATTTATTACTATTTTGTATCAATTAATAATTCTTTTGGACTTTTCTTTAAATTGCTTGATGAAGATATTAGTAAAGAAATTATAAGAACTATTGACATAAATAAAACTACATATATCATTAATTTTGGAGATATATTAATTTCTAAACTTGTTAGTGTTTTATTAAATCCATCTACTTCAGCTCCACCTCCAAGTTGGCTAGATGCTGACTGTTTAGCAATCTGTTTTGCTATTGTACCAGTGACTTTACTTAATATGTTATTTCCAATCATACTTGCTGTATAAACAGCTAGAAAGTATGATCCTATAAATGCTGGAATTGATACAAATACTATTTCAATAACAAATTGTCCGAATAATTTAGCTTTTGAAATTCCTAATGAAAGTAAAATTGCAATTTCTTTTTTTCTAGCATTCATCCATAAAAACAATAGTAATGAAACTGTAACGCCTGCAAATAATAATGATCCTGCAAATAATTTGTTAGCTATTTTATATATACCTGATATAGACTGTTGTAGTGCTGGGTAATTATTTGAACTTTTAATCAAATTATATTGTTTCCAATCTATATCGAGTTTTTCAATATTTTTAATAACCTTATCTAAATTTTTATCACCTTTTACAAAAAATGTTGCATCTTGATATACTGCAGTATCCTCTGTATTTCCATATACTTTTGCAGCCGTATCTAAATCAGTTATCAGAGTATTTTCGTAAAGTTCTTGAGCTGCAGTAACGGCACCTTCATTATGACCATCAAAAAGACCTTTTATCTCAACTTCTACTTTTTCATTTGCTCTTTTTTCATTATCAGCATCAAATAAATTAGATTTTATTTTTATTTTATCTCCAATTTTTAAATTATTTTTTTCTGCTAAGTCTTTATGCATTAAAATCTTGTTTTTATCATTTTCATTTAAGTGTTCACCACTAGATAATTTGTAAGCTCCTGAGACAAACTTATTTTCTTTTGATGAATCATTAACGCCTGTTAACATAACTGCTCTTTTAAAGTTTTTTGCTCTTTCTGGTGATTGCCCTGAAAGTGTTTTTTTTGTTTCTATTATATCATTATCTACTAAATCAGCAACACTATTAATTCTTTTTACATATGAATCAATATCTTTAGATTCAGCAATTTTTTTAATATCTTGTCCTTTTATATTGCCACCACCTCTTGGTGTTCCAAAATTAACTCTTCGGTTTATTTCCATAGAGAAACTATTTGTTATATTTCCAAAAGTTTCTTTTGAAGCTCTGTTCGTAGCGTCTTTAATCGATAAACTAATAAGACAAAGCGTTGACATAGCTGTTATAACTAACAATATAATTATTGATTTTAGACTTTTTCTAGTTACATATGCAAATGCATTTTTAATCATTATTGTACCTCCTAATTATTTTTATTTATTTTCTTAAGTTTTCTATCTCTTAATTCTAAAATAATGTCAGCAGAATTTGCAACTTCTTTACTGTGTGTTACTACGATTACACATTTATTTCTTTCTTTTGCTAACTTTTTAAGTATTTCAATTATTTCACCAGCAGTATCAACATCTAAGTTTCCAGTAGGTTCATCTGCTAAAATTATTGGGGCTTCTGAAACTAATGCTCTTGCAATCGCCACTCTTTGTTGTTGTCCTCCTGATAACTTCATTACATTTCTATTTATTTGACTTTTATCAAGTCCTAATTCAAATAAGATTGATTCAGGCGCATTTTTATTTACTAATCTAACATTTTCTAAAGGCGTTAAATAATCAATTAAATTATAGTTTTGAAAAACTAACGATATGTTATTTTTTCTATGATTACTATAGCCATCTTTCTCTATATCATTTCCTTTAAATAAAATTTGACCTTTTTGTGGTTTATCTAAACCTGCTAATAGAGAAAGTAATGTTGACTTTCCTGCACCTGATTTTCCTATTATTGCATAAAAATTTCCAATTTCAAATTTTTGATTTACTGAAGATAATACTTTCTCATTTGAATTTGAATAATTATATGTTACATTTTTTATTTCTAATATATCCATTTTTAATCTCCTAACTTATTTTTGACAATATTTCTTTTGGTTTTTTAATTAATATCATTAAACTTGCAATAATAACTGATAGAACTATAATTCCAATTAATATTCCGTAACTTTGTAGGAAAGTTATAAGATTTGAAATAAAATTATTGTTTTTAAGTAAGCTATCAACCATTATTGTTGAATCATCAGAATTCATAAATCCACCGACTATAATATTTAATATTACATTTCCTATAAATAATGATAATACCAAAGAAGGTAGTGATATAAATAATAATTCAAGTATAAATTGAATTATTATTTTTATTTTACTTATACCAATAGATAATAATATTCCTATTTCATATATTCTTTCTCTTAACCATAGTATCAATATTAATGACAAAACTGTTATTCCACCTATCATAATTGAATATGTCATGATTTCAATAATATGTTTTATTCCATCTATAGACTCTAGTGTTTCTTCGAATACATGGTTATCACTTGAAATATTGAATTGTGACCAATCAATTTTAATTTTTTTAATTTTATTTAGTGCTTCCTTTGTATTTTCTGAACTGTCTGAAAATATTGCAAGTTTATTAACAATTTTGTTATTTTCAGTTTTATTTAATGCTTTTTGACTTGATTCATAATCAATAAACACCATGTTTTCACTAAAATCTGATGATAAGCCAGTATATCTTTCTTGTTTTTTACCTGAAAAAATTCCAATTATCTCAAACTCATATTCCTTTTTCTTTTCACTGTTATTAAAATCAATTAATTGAAGTTTGATTTTATCGTTGAGTTTTAGGTTATTTTTTTAAGCAAGTTCCTTGTGAATAAGAATTTTTCCTCTATCATTATTATTAATATGTCTGCCTTTTATAATAGTAAAAATACCACTATTAAATAAATTATCCTTTTCACTATTATTAGTAGCTTCTACTGAAAGCATATTTTTGAACTCATCTGATAAATCATCTCGTTCTACTAATTGTGTTCCATCTACAGCTTTGATGTTTGTAGTTTTAGCAAGTCCATCATACTTAGTGATAATTTCTTTTATTTCTTTTATATTATCTAATTCTTTAAACTGTTTAATTTCAAAAGTATCACCATTATTTTTAGTTATTGATAATGATGTATTTGAAATCTTGTATAAGTTTTTTTCTAAATTATTTGTTGATTTTGTTATATTCAAACATGAATACAAACAAGAGAGAACTAATGTTAAAATAATAAATACTATAATTGTTCTATTTCTTTTTCTTAAAATATATGCTATAGCATTTTTTAGCATTTTATCAACCTCTTTCATCTTTAGATTTTTTGTTTAAAAAAAGATATGACAAAACTTTTTTATAATATAAGCCATATCTTTTATTTTTTATTTAAAAATGTAGATAGCCAGAATAATTATATTATTTTTTTTGATTTTTGGCAATTAATCTAACAAATTTTTCTGCCTAAATCGGTTAAAAACCTATTGCTTTATATCATCATCTGGTTGTTCAGTTTCATATCAACAATACCCATATTTTATTCTATATTCTTTATCCACAGAATAATCTCCACTTATTATTAATACACTTTTGTTATTTGAATTATATATTTCTCCGTCTTTACCAAATAATGTATTCGAATTTAATGATAGATATATTCATATACTTATCTTTTATTTATTTATAATATCATTAATTACATATGATGCACAAAGTAATCCAGATACTGCTGGCATATATGCTATAGTGCCTAATTTAGTCCCATTTTTCATTACTTTTTCATCACTTGATACCACTTTAAATTTAGTTCGTATCTTTTCTTCTTTTATCTTCTTACGGATTATTTTAGCTAGAGAATCATATGAAGTCTTATCAATTGTAGTTATTTTAAATCTGGTCATATCCATCTTATTAGCTGTCCCCATAGAAGAAATTAACTTATATTTATCTGCATTCTTTATAAGAAGCATTTTTAAATTCAAATCATCACATGCATCAATAACGTAATCAAAACTATCTATATTAAGTAAAGAAAAATTATCCTCACTAATAAACTGATTAATAACCTTTAAGTTAACATCCGGATTTATCTCTAGAGTTCTTGCTTGTGCTACTAAAGCTTTAGGTCTTCCTATAACATCCATCTTAGATATTATCTGCCTATTTAAATTGCTAAGCTCTACTATATCACCATCCACAATTGTTAAGTTATAAATGCCTGATCTAACCAATGTTTCTAAAGCATAGCCTCCTACTCCTCCTAAACCAACAATTAAAACATTTGCTTTCTTTAATTTATTTACATCATCTTCACCAATTAATGTTATTAATCTCTCGAACATATATTCTCCTTTATAAATATAATAAAACCTAGAAGACAGCCGCAGTGATAAAAACCCGCGCGCACGCAAGGTGGGCATCACATAGACAGCTTTAGGAGCCTAGGCTAGCTAGTTTTCAACACCACTGCTAATTAGATTCCCTATATTCACCATTAGTCGGTTTTATATTTGACCATCTTCTAGGTACTTTAATTATATCATTATTATTGTATTATTAAAAGTTATTTTCGTATTTTTGACATATTTTATAAGTTTTGTTCCTTATTCTTAATACAATCATTAACATTACTAATAAACTCATCTATAGAGCAAGTAATTGTTTCTTGTTTACCATATTCTCTATAACTTATTTGATTATTATCTTTTTCATTATCACCAAGAACAAGTGTTAGAGGTACTTTTTTAGTTTGACTTTCTCTCATCTTATAACCGATCTTTTCATTACGGTCATCTACTTCTACTCTTACGTTATTATCTTTTAAAAGTTTGCATATTTTATCGGCATATTCTAAATGTAAGTCAGTATTAACTGGAATAATATTAACTTGTAAAGGAGCAAGCCATAGAGGAAATGCACCTTTAGTTTCTTCAATTATAAATGCCGTAAATCTATCAAATGTTCCAAAGATAGCTCTATGAAGAACTACTGGTATTTGTTTCTCACCCTTATTATCAATGTAAGATAATTCAAATCTTCTAGGAAGTAAGAAGTCTAACTGACAAGTTGATAATGTAACCTCAGGCCCAACGGCAGGTTTAACCTCAACATCTAATTTAGGCCCATAGAACGCTGCTTCGCCTTTAGCTTCAAAATACTCAACACCTAAGTCATTAAGTACTTCTCTAAGCTTATTTTCAGCCATATCCCACATTTCATCATCATCAAAGTATTTTTCTTTATCTTCTTTATCCCTTAAAGATAATCTAAATTTATAATTTTTAATACCAAAATCTTTATATACGTCTAAGATTAGACTTACAACTTTTTTAAATTCATCACCAATTTGTTCAGGTGTTACAAATAAATGCGCATCATTTTGACACATGCATCTAACTCTTTCAAGTCCTTTAACAGCACCACTTGCCTCATATCTAAAGTCAGTTGCAAATTCACCAATTCTAATAGGTAAATCTCTATAAGAATGTAACTTATTTTTATAAACAAGCATATGATGAGGACAATTCATTGGTCTTAAAACAAATTCTTCATCATCAACTTTCATCATTGGAAACATATTTTCTTTATAATGATCCCAGTGTCCGCTAGTCTTATATAGGTTAACTGTACCAACACATGGAGTATATACATGATTATATCCTAACTTTTGTTCCTTATCATAGATATAATTTTCTAGTTGTTTTCTAATAATTGCTCCATTTGGAAGCCATAAAGGCATACCAGCACCAACTAATTCATCAGTCATGAATATTTCCATATCCTTACCAATCTTACGATGGTCTCTTTGTTTAGCCTCTTCTATTTCAGCAAGACAATTATTTAAATCTTCTTCATTAGTAAAGCAAACACCATAGATTCTTTGAAGCATCTTATTTTTAACATCACCCTTCCAGTAAGCACCACTTACTTTTAAAAGTTTAAAATGCTTAAGTTCTTTAACCGTTGCTACATGTGGTCCACGGCAAAGATCAGTAAAGTCACCTTGAGTATACATTGAAATAACTGTATTATTTTCATCCATACGGCTTATCAAATCAATTTTATATGGGTCATCTTTAAACTTTTCTAAAGCCTCTTCTTTAGATATTTCTTCACGAACAATTCTCTTACCATCTTTACTAATTTTTTTCATTTCTTTTTCAATCTTAGGTAAGTCATCATTTGTTAAAGTAACATCTCCTAAGTCAATGTCATAGTAGAATCCTTCTGTAGTTACAGGTCCTACCCAGAATTTAGCATTTGGATATAAATGCTTTACAGCTTGTGCTAGTAAATGAGCACAGCTATGGTTTAATACATGAAGTTCTTCATTTTCTTTAATATTTATCATAAAATCCTCCTTCTTAGTTAAAAAAAACTCTTGCTATAATTAGCAGGAGTGCATAAACACGGTACCATCCATTTTTACCTTTATTTAAGTAACGGCTCATCACCGGGTTTCTTTTTCAAGACCAGTTCATAGGTAGTAACAAATACTCTTTCTTAAGTTATCTTTCACCATCATAACTTCGCTTAATAAGATTAAGAATAATGCCATGTCCTAATCGAAACTTTTTTAACTAACTTCAAGTCTATCACAATTTAACTTACATTTCAAGCCCTATACAATTAATTCTCGTTTATATCACTATGATAACTACATTTTTCATTAGAACACTCAAGCTCTTCTTTATCACCAGCTGGTTTTATAATAAGACTACTCCCGCATATTGGACATTCATTTTTCCCTGCTAAAATATCATCCTTATAAGTATCAATAATATCTCTAAATACTTTAGATGTATTTTCTTCTGTTACAACTAAATATACTCTTTTATTAGTATTTCTAATAATATTTGCTAAAGTGCGGTATTCATTATATATTGCTGGCTCTATCTCTATTATTTTATTTAAAATAACATTATTGATTAGCTCATTTGGATAACCACATAATCCTTTTTCAGTGTTTATTATAAAAGTATAATCTGAATTATATATCTTAGTGTCATTTATTAAAATAAACTTTGTATTAGGAACATCAACATTATCGCTAGAATATCTACCTGCAATAGTAATGCTACCAGGTAAACTCTTAACTATATTTATTAATTTATCTTTAATATCATCTTTATTTTTAACTCGTATAATACCTATAGAAGAAAAACTATCACTTGCTTCTACCTTCTTATCATAATAATTATTTGTCATACTAATAACTTTCTTAGCAATTTCATAAAGTTTAAAATTAACTGGTTTATATGGAAGAAGAGAAATTTTAATATCAGGATAATACTTCTTAATATTTTTAATATACTTAGGATTAGTCCCACTATTTAGATAAATGCTTTGCCAATCATCACCTAAAAATAATAAATTAGCACCCGTTATATTTTTAATCTTTTGAATTAACTTAAACTTAGAAGTAGTTATTTCTTCAAAGTTATCTAAAATTATAAATTTATAATTTAAATTATCTTTAAGATTATCTATTATTTTATAAGTTTCATTACTAAAATCACTTGAAATATTATACTTATCATATATAGGTTTTAAAAGCTCCGCAAATTTACGTTCACTTAATGTCTTGTTAAATTCTTCTAACGGTTTATTCTCTTCTATTAAAGCCTTAATCGTAATTAACATAGTTTCTTTTAATGAAGGTATTAAGTTAGGATTTTGTTTTTCAAGTAAATCTAATAAAGTATGAGACTCTTCTAAAGCAAACTTAACACCAGCATCATATAACTTAGTATATAAATTATTAATAATAGAACCATTTTTCTTTTCGTAAGCATAACACTCAATTAACTTAGTATGACTATTCTCATAATCGCTTCTAATCTTATCAACTGTCTCTATATAACTATCTTTAAAAAATACTGGCCTCTCACCTTTTTCATCTAACTCAAAATAAATAATATCTATATCATTATCTAAACTAATTACATTAAATATCTCATTATCTTCTAAAATGTTTTTAATCTTATAATTAACTTTATTCTCAGTAAGAAAATCAGTAATATTTAAAATCGCTGGACTACTTACTGTTTCACCCTTAAGTGTCTTTAAATTCAAACTATCGAGATAATCATTATAAGAATTTTTATCACTAAACGCTAAAGAAGAATATGTATTTTGGTGATAATGTAATAAATATAAAACTAAATTTCTAGTATAATTATCATCCTTTAAGTTATTAGATAATTCTTCATCTATCACTTTATTAAGTGACACCTCTGTTGTTTTAATATCACTTAATGAATATATAAACTTATTTATTGGCATAACCACAACATTAGGATAATCTTTAAGAGCATTCATATAACTCTTAGAATCCTTATTAGTATAAGTAAGAATTAATATTTCTTCTTCTAAAGTGCCTTCTAAAGAAGTTACATACTTAATCTTATCAGTAACATATTTAAGTTTATCATCAGCACTACTTACCAAAAGAAGTTCTTCACTAGGCACAGTAATAATATCATCTTTAATAGATGCATCACTACTAATCTCACCCATATCTTTAATTTTATTTTCTTTATCAAGCATTATTACTTTATCATTATGCTCTTTTATTCTAGATTCTGCTTCACTAACATTACTTTTAAGAGTATTATATTTACTTACTAAATCTTCATAAGAAGAAGACTTTTGATATTTCTTTAAATCTTCTTCTTTAAGATCGTTCATAAACGTTTTAGCAACATTTAAATAAGTATCTTTTATCTCATCTGGAATTGGCTTACTTTCATTAATAAAGAAATCATTATAATTACTAATTAAGCCGTTTAATATCTCTAATGCATCCTCTACTTCCCTTTTCATTTCTTTCTTCATAATCACTTTAACTATAATTAGTTATTTCCTTTCCATCTAGCAATAACATCACAGTTACTAGAGTATGGTAATGGGTTTGGTAAATCCATCTTAATAAGTAATGGTATCTTAAAGGCATTACCAAATGATACTAACGTACCAGACTGCAAAGAATTAAGTTTCTCAATAATATCACTTGAAACATTTGGAAGCATCTTTTCAATATATTCTAAATCTTTTGGATGGGTCATCTTTAAAACTAAGAAGTTACTCATCTGGGCTACAACAGTTTCTGAAATATCAACTGGTCTTTGACTAATTAAATCAATAAGTACGCCATACTTACGGCCTTCCTTAGCAATACGTTCAAATATATTATAACCAAGAAGGAATTTATCATTATCTGCTACAACATATCTATGTGCTTCTTCTATAATCAAATGAAATGGAATAGATGCTCTAATCTTACGTGACTTAGAAAAATCAAATATCATCTTACTAACAATCTTAACAATAACCTTCGCTAAATTATCATCAACATCTTCTAAATTAATATTAATAATTTGACTACGTCTATGATTTAATACGATTAAACTAGATATATACTGTTCTAAAGTAATATACTGCTTAATGTCAAAATACAAAGCATTACGACTATTAATAATAGAGTGTAATCTAACCTTTAAAATAATTGCTGAATCTTGCATTAATCTATTATTTAAGAACCCTTCACCAATTAAAGTAAACTCTAAAGCCTTCTCCATATCCCTTAATGTAAAGAAAGCCTGACTAGGAACCTCAATAGTACTTTCTAACTCTTCATTAAGATTTTTAGCAATATATTCATTAATAAGAACACTTTCACCAAACTCGCCCTTACTATCAATTTTAAAGCACTCACTAAATCTTCTTGTATAACCAATACCTTGAATCTCAGTATTCATATTAAATGCAGGTGTTTGACAAGATGAAATAATTGTAAAAATATCATTTTTCTTACCAGAAGCATTTTGATTACTAAATAGTACTGATTGAATAGCTTTAGCAATTAAGTGATTCTTAAGTTTCTCAGTAACTGCATCATTACGACTAAATAATTTAGCAAGCTTCATCATACGTTCAATAATTGTAAGTTGTGCATGATTATCTGCATTAAGCAAAAGTGCTACATCATCATTAGTAAATAAGAAAACAGGTAACTGAAATAACATATCCGTTTCTTCTGTTGGATTAGTCGTTAAAAACTTATATTGATATGCTGGATTAATCTTATTTATATCTCTAAAAGCATTCTTATACTCACCATAAGCATCAAAAATAAAAAGGTTTGCATTTTGCGCTAAGAAGTTTTGATTTAAAAATATGTTTTGTACTATCCTTGAAACTGAACAAGATTTACCTGAACCAGAGTTACCAAATATTGCTAAATGGTTTGAAAATAAATCATTAATATTTGCATAAATACTTCTATCTTTGTAAATCGGACTCTTACCAATATATAATGAGTTTTCATCAGCCTTACCCATTATAATATCAAGTTCTTCTTCATTAATTACTCTAAGAGTACTTGTTAAAGTAGGTTTTTTAATAGTACCTGCAATAAAACGAGTACCAGCAAACTCACCTAATAACTCTATCTTTACAGAGTTTTCATCAACATTCTTAACTTCACCCAAAAGTTTATCACCATTAGATTCAAATACAACATGTAAATTCATTAAATTACTAACAAGATTACCATCTTTATTAATTTCAACAACCGCAGTATTATCACTAATATACTTTATCTTTCCAAACATTTTATCCAACCTCTTTACTATAAAATTAGTATATCACACTAAAAAAAGGAAATCTAGATATTTCCCTTAATTTTAAATATAATAACTTCTAAGAGCACCATTTTCTAATGATTTTAAAAGCATTCTATTATTATAACTAACAACTTCTGTCTTATACCTTTCAATAAGCTGTGGATTAATTAACCCAGTAGTTAAGAACTTTATACTTTCATTTAAAATAGGAATATCTTCAGACTGCAACTTTTCGATATCATTAACATCCCTACCATTAATAAGATTATCCAAAGAAGCAGAAGTAATAACATTATCAGCAACCTTATACCTATCAGTCTCTTCAATACTAAAGCCTTCACCTAAAACATTATGATTATATAAAGAAATAATCTTATCTGACATAGCTTCAATCATATTAAAAGCCGCAATTCTAGCATCTACACTAGAATGTAAATAAGAAATAAAAATATTCCCATAATCTTTACTAAATTTAAAAATTTCACTTATCTCATTTTCATGTTTATTAGTTACTTTTATTCTATCTAATCTTCTAACTCCATTTATATCCAAACTAATAATCTCTTTTAAAATATCCCGAATACTATCTATTATACTCATAAGTAAACTATGAACAGAACTTATCTCATCATTCTTTGAACTTACTATTTTTCTATTATTATCATCTTGTCTCTGCATTGTCTCTAAACTGCGTTTTAATGGATAAAGTTGTGATGATAACTTATGTAAAAGATTAACATCACTACTACTCATCTGTCCAGAAACAATACTTCTAATTTGCTCTTCTATAACAAATATTTTAGCTTTTAAAGTCATCATTTTCGAACCATAACTAGTAATTATATTAAAACTAGCATCATAATCAGTTTGTTTTTTACTAAGCACACCATAATACTCAAAATAATCACTTACTAAATTAGCAAGTTTAATATAAAGTTCTTCTACTTTACTAGGAAATACTTCTTCTTCAACTTTGAAATATGCTTTAAGTATAGGATCTGTATCATCTTTTACTGGCATAATATGTTTCATCTTATCCCTACTTTCTAATCTAATACTAACTTAGTTATCGCATTACATAGACATTTCCATCGATATCAGTTGCAAGAGCATCATATGATGATTCATCGGAAACTTGTCCAATAGAAACCACATTTTTTATATTTTCATTTTTAATTTTCAACTCATCGTCCCATACACAATCTACACAAAAACTCTTTAAAGAGCCATCATCTTTCAAATAGTAAAAGTACTGAAATCCGCCATTCCCAGCATAAACCAAAAATAAATCAATAACACCTTCATCAACCACAAAATCACTATACTTCTCAAGCCCGTCAACATCAAATACTAGCTTAAATTCAGGCGTAATAGTAGCACTAAAAGATTTTTCATATAAGAAACTAGTTCCCTTTTCAGTATATCTTCCGGAATTTTCAAGTAGATCATTAGGCATAGATGAACTAAAAAATTTTTTAAGCCCATTTTTTCTGTTTTTTAAATAATTGCTATATCTTACCGTTGAAGTTTCTTTTTCAGTATTTGTATTGTTATTCGGCAAATTTTCATTTTGTTTATTTAACGAAATCACGTTAGCAAAATATAATCCTCCAAAAACACCAAAGCATAATAATATACCAACCAAAATCCCTATAATAGTTTTTTTCATTTCTAACCTCTTCTCTATTTTAATTTTACCATTTATTCAATTTCACTTCAAGAAAAAAAGACCCTAAATGTCTTTTCTCGATAAAATCTCTGCTGGTCTTTTACGCATGGTATTTGCTACTGGAATAAGTCCAACAATTATATTAAATCCAAAACAAATAATAACCGAAATACCAATAGTAAATGGATTAAGAACACAGAAATCTGTTAAAAATTTAATCTGAGTAATATTATATAAAACATAAGTCATTAAGATAATACCACCTAAAGATGCAGTAAATGATATTGCTAAAATCTCACCTAAGAACATCTTATAAATATCTTTCTTCTTAACACCAATTGCTCTATAAATACCAATTTCTCTAATTCTAGATAAGAATGATGATCTTATCATTAAGAATACCTCAATTAAAGATATTACTATAATAACTGCCGAAAATATTAAAATTGCATTCGTCGCACTCTCATTATCCCTAACATATTCATTTCTTGCTATTTCATAAGTATCTCTTGCACTTATTTCTCTATTTTTTAACTCTTCTATTACAGTTTCCTTATCATTAGAACTAATTGTAATACTTCTAGAATTATTAATAAGTTGCATTTTCATCGTCTCTTCATTAGTTATATACTTACTTGTCTTACTAGATAAATAATAACCAACAACTTTTAATTTCTTATCATTAATTTTCTCATCTACTTTTTCATTTAATGGATAAGCATATCTTTGACTATAAGGAACTATAATCTCGTAAACATTTTCTGGATTCTTGCCTTCCTTTAAAGTATACTCTACGCTTCCCATATTAGAAAGTTCAAGAGCTTTATCCTCATTTAAAGCATTATTATATAAGATATTAGTAAACTCTTCTTCAAAAGCATAAACTGAAGGATTAGACGTATCCACTATACCGGTTACTATCATATCACTAGAATAATCTAACTTAATAATCTTACCAACAAATCCATTAATAGTATTAATACCTGCTTCCTTAGCATAACCATTATTTAAAACTTTTTCAGCAACAATCTTACTTATTGCTATCTCATTCTTATTTACTGGCATCATACCATATAATATATCTTCATTTTTAAGTAATTTAACACTAGCAAGAGAACCCATAACATATTCTTTTACACCAGTAGTTTGAAGTAAATTATTATACACTAAAGGTAGACTAACTAAAGAATCTCCTGGCATAGCATAATTAATATCATCTATATTGGTTACCTTATTATAATCTGCAACATTTAACTTATTAGTACTAATTTGAATATATGTATCATTATACTTAATAAAATCTTCATCTTTTACTACAAAAGTTGCTGCTATTCTGCTTACACTAAATAAGATAAACATAGCTGCCGCCATATACCCAAGAAGTAAAAACTTCTTAAGTGGTTTATAATTAATAATCTTTTTAAAGCCACTTTTTATAAACGTTATCGGATTAAAAATACTAGAATACTTTTTCTTAAAATCTTTACTAATAATATTCTGAAAATCAAAATTATATTTTTCAGCATCTTCTTTAGCAATTGTCTTATAATGATCATCAATAAGTTCAATATTTGAATCCGTACCAATAACTTCTACTTTTTCTGGTCCTTCATTCTTTATATAAATATTACCATTTTGAACAACCAAAGTAATATTTAAATTAGTTTCTTTATTTTCATAAATTTGTAATTTTAAATTTTTATCATTAACTTCTTGATGTTTTAAATCTTTTAAATAAATATTATTTTCAATACGATAATCTAAACCATTCTTATTATCATTAGTATAATCTTTCTCAATCTTGCCATCTTCAATCTCAATAATACGATCAGCATAGAAATGTGCAAGTTCCGTCTCATGTGTAACTAAAATAACTAATCTATTTTTAGAAATTGCTTTAATAATATTCATAATCTCTAAAGAATTCTTAGAATCTAAATTACCAGTTGGTTCATCTGCTAAAATAATATCCGGATCCTTTACTAACGCTCTAGCAATTCCAACTCTTTGTCTTTGCCCACCAGAAAGCATAGATGCTGGTCTTGATTTAAAACGATAAATATTAAGACTATTTAAAATATATTCAACTCTCTTTTTAATCTCATTTTTATCCTTAATACCAATCATCTTTAAGACAATTGCAACATTATCATATACAGACAAATTATCTATTAACTTATAATCTTGAAAAATATATCCAATATTTAAATTACGTATCTTATCTACCTTATATGCTCTTCTTGTACTTATCTTCTGTCCATTTACATAAATTTTCCCCTTTTTAATTTTATCTAAACCACCAATAACATTCAAAAGAGTTGTTTTACCACATCCAGAAGGCCCTAAAAGAGCAACTAAACCTTTCTCCCCTAATTCTAAACTCGTATTATCTATAACGTGGATTTGATTTTTCTTACCCTTATTGTAATATTTATTTACTTTTTCTAGTCTTATCATTACTCTTCCTCCTCGTTATAAGTCTTAATCGCACTTTCTTTAAAGATAAATCTACCAAAACGAACACTTATTAAATAAGTTAGTGCAAATATCAAAATATAAATTAGAACATAATCTTTTATATTTAATAATTTTAAACTACTTCTTAAAGAAATATCTATCATACCATTAACTATCATATATACAAGGAAAGTAATAATAATGAATGCTATATTTAAAATAGTATATAACTCTATCTTTAAGATACTCTTACAATTTTTCTTACTTCCACCAAGTATTCTAATAATTGTATAATAATTCTTACGTGATTTTAAAATTAATTTAATAATTAAATATGAAATAAAGAACATCGCCACAAGTATAATAATCATCAAAACTAAATTAATAATATTATAAATATATGTCATTGTTGCACTTTCATTAATTAGCATATCTTTAACAGCATAAGTACTATATCCTAAATTCATTAAATCTTCTATCGTGTCATTTATCTTAACTTCATCTTTAACAAATACACTAGTTTGATACTTATCTCTTATTAAAGTATTTCTAATTAAATTTTTACTTAAATAACAAGTATTTTCTTCATAGGAATAACCAGTTAACCTTTTAGAGTTATACTTATTTAATACGTGTTCTACCTTTAAATCAAACACTTTATTAACATACGTATTACTTAAAGATAAACTGACCATCTTAATAGGATAACTATTATTATTTAAATTCTCATTAACATAAATAGAACTATCATTAACACTATCAATATAAAATAAATTACAATAAGTATCCGCACCATTAACAGTTAAAGTTTGTGTAGTACGACTAATAACATAATTTAAAATAAACTCATTAATCATATTATCAGATACTTCTATAATAGACTCGTAATCCAAATCATCATTAAAGATAATCCCAACAACCTTTAACTTAGTAGTATTATCTTGATAATTATACATAAACTCCTTATTAAGAATTTTCTCAGGATCACCTATTGTATTATTTTCTTTATTCATTTGAATAACAACTTCGTTATCTTTCTCTATATTTCTACCTAAATCAAGTTTTTGACTAGTTCTTTTAATAACACTACCGCTTATATAATAATAATCTGAATATAAACTAGCACTTAAATCCTCCAAATAATCATCTTTCTGAATTCTGGAAATATTACTTAGTGCCTCTATTCTTTCATAATCCTCATCAGTAAATGGTGATTTATCACTCTTATTAATTATAACTCTACTTGTGTCCTTATTCTGTAAATATGAATTATAACCAACGCGTTCTTCCTCATACTTATTTTCTCTAAGACCAGCCATCTCAGTAGTAATAGCAGCAAACATAAACAAGAACACAGCAAGAAGTAATAAGAATTTAGGAACAATATTAAACGTATTTCTAACACCTAACCTAAGTTTAGATAACGGCTTCATTTTCTTACTTTCCAAATTACCATCTGTTTTCACTTCATCAGTCTTAGTAATAATCTTATCTTCTAAAATTTTCCCATCAAACATTGTTATTTTTCTTGTCGCATACTTTTCAACCTGTTCATAGTTATGAGTTACAACAATAACTAATTTATCTTTAGCAGTAAGAGCAAGCGTTTTAAGTACACTTTCAGCAGCCCTTTTATCTAAATTACCAGTTGGCTCATCCGCAATAATAATTGGTGTATTCTTAGCAAGTGCTCTAGCAATAGCAACTCTCTGTTTCTGCCCACCAGATAGTTTAGACACTCTTGTATTCTTATACTTAGTAAGTTCTACCTCATTAATAAGCTTTAATATCTTAGGTCTAGCTTCCTTTTTAGTATATCCATTAATAAGCATAACTAGTTCAATATTTTGATATACAGTATAGCTTCCAACTAAATTAAAATTTTGAAAGATATTACTAATATACTCCTTACGATACTCCTCAAAGTCCTCATCCCCATAATGACTAGTTTCCTTGCCATCAATATACATCTCACCGTCTTCATAAGTATCTAGCCCAGATATAACATTAAGTAAAGTTGACTTACCACTACCACTCTCACCAGTAATTACTATAAACTCACCTATATTAAACTCAGCATTAATCTTAGTAATACCTGAAGTTATAAGGCCCTTATTATAATAATACTTGGATACATCTTTTAATTTGATCATAATACTCTCCTTCAAGTTTAATTATACTAAAGAAAAAGCAAAAAACAACCATTTTGTGGTTGCTTTATGTCAAATATTAAGTTACTTTCTTGCATCTAACTCTCTTGAAATAATTTCTTTTGCTTTAACTGGATTAGCTTTACCTCTAGTTTCTTTCATTGTTTGACCTACAAAATAATCAAACATATTAGTTTTACCATTCCAGTATGCCTCTATTTGAGACGCATTATTATCTAAAATCTTTTTAATAATAGACTCTAGCTCATCATCATTATCTAATTGTTTCATTCCATACTTCTCAATTAAAGCATTTGGTTCAGCATTTTCTTTTAGAGTAAGAGCAAATAACTCTTTTGCTTGTTTAGAAGATATCGTATTAGCTTCTAATGCTTTAACTATTTGAAGTAATCTTTCTGGAGTTAAGAATAAATCTTTAATATTAATGCTTTCTTTATTAATAACAGACATAATCTCCGTAGTAATCCAGTTAGATGCCGTTTTAGGATTAATTCCAAGAAGCAAACATTTATTAAAATAATCAGAAATATCTTTATTACGAACAAGAATCTTACCATCATATTCACTCAATCCATACTTTTCCATATAAGTTTTAAGTCTTTCATTCGGTAAAGATGGTATCTCACTTTTTATCTCCTCTAGCCAATTTGGATCAATCTTAATTCTTGGAATATTAGGCTCAACAAAATACTTATAATCAATGCTTCCTTCTTTTTTACGCATACGTATAGTAGTATTAGTAGTCTCATCATATCTTCTAGTTTCCTGACATAACTCATCAGTTAAGCCATCATCTAATGCTTTAGTTTGTCTATACGTTTCATACTTAATCGCACTTGCTACATTACTAAATGAATTAATATTCTTAATCTCTACTTTAGGTGTTACATACTCACCAGCTTCATTTTTAAGATTAACATTAACATCACATCTAATTTGTCCTTTCTTAGTATCAGCTTCTGAAATACCACAATACTTAAGACTATTTGTTAAATATTCTAAAAACTCAACAACTTCATCAGCGCCTTCAAAACAAGGCGTTGTAACTATCTCAATTAATGGAACTCCTGCTCTATTATAATCTATTAATGAAAAGAAATCATAATGATCAAGTGATGCCGTATCTTCTTCTAAATGAATATCATGAATCTCAGCTATAAAAGGTTTTCCATTAGAAATCAGTTCTACATGTCCATTAATACCAACAGGTTTCGTAACTTGAGTAATTTGATACCCTTTAGGTAAATCCGGATAAAAATAATTCTTACGATCAAATACTAATTCATCAGGCTGAGTGCATCCTAAAACCATGCTCATCTTTAAAGCTTTTTTAACAGCTTCTTTATTTAAATAAGGCATAATACCTGGAAAAGACATATCAATCTCATTAACATTAGAATTAGGCACTTCGCAGTAACTATTACGGCTAGGAGAAAAAACCTTAGAATTAGTAATAAGCTCACAGTGCAACTCTAAACCAATAATCGTTTTATACTTACTCATGTTTACCTCCTACAGTTTGTCCAGCAAACCCTAGTTTTTGTTCTACTCCATATGCAATATTTAATAAATCTTTATCCCCTTTAACTCTTCCCGTTAAATTAATACCAACTGGCATATTATCTACAAAACCACAAGGAATAGTAATAGAAGGGTATCCTCCAAAATTACCAATTAAAAGCGTACTAGCAACATCTTTCTTACTCTCTGTAATAACATCATTTGCAGCATCTAAAAGCGGTGCTTTAAAGCTAGCTGGCATAATTAACGCATCATATTTGCTTAAAAACTCGTTCATCTTATCAATTACTAATTGTCTTACCCTGCATGCATTTAGATAATATCTTTCTTGATTTTTTTCTTCTAAAACATAACTACCAATAACAAGTCTTCTCTTAATTAAAGAACTAAATCCTTTAGTACGATGATCCTTAATCATATCTTTAATATTATTCCCAACACCACGCATACCAAAATTAATTCCAGTATACATAGATAAATTACTAGTTGCTTCAGCACAAGAAATAATTGTATAAGCAGGGCCTAACGCATCAATTATCTTTTCATCTAGGCTTTCTTCATAAACTTCTACCCCAAGCTCTTTTATTTTAGCAATATTTTCTTTAAACAAACTTAAAGTATTAATAACTTCTTCACTAGGGTTATTATAATATTCAATATTAGTAAGTTCTTTAATATAAAATAACTTTTTACCAGAAATATTTCCTTCAAGGCCAGAGGCTAAACTCTCTACAGTTTTTAAACTAGTCATATCCTTTCCATCAAAGCCTTTAATCGCATCAGTTACTATTGCAGCATCCTTAACGCACGTTGTAAATAAACCAACATGATCAAGTGATGATGCAAAAGGTAAAACCCCATATCTAGGAATAAGTCCATAAGTAGGTTTATACCCAACAACACCACAATATGATGCCGGCTTTCTAACAGAATCCCCCGTATCAGTTCCTAGAGAAAAGGGTACAATACCTAAAGCTACACTAGTAGCAGAACCAGATGACGAACCACCGGCTCCTCTAGTAATATTCCATGGATTCTTAACAACACCAGTGTGTCCTGTAGTACCTGTTCCACCTAAACCAAACTCATCACATACCGTCTTACCAATAAGAATAGCTCCAGCATCCTTTAATCTCTTAATAACAGTCGCATCATAAAATGGTACATAATTAGCTAAAATATTAGACGAACCAGTAGTTAAAATATCCTTAGTACTAAACAAATCCTTAGCAGCATAAGGTATTCCATTAAGTGGACTTTCTTCATTATTAACATGTTCTGGATTATCAATTATAGTTACAAATGAATTAATCTCAACATTAGTCTCTTTAGCTTTCTTAATACTTTCACTAACTAACTCTTCACTATTTTTGTTTTTTAATTCATCTATCATTACTCTACCACCTTTGGAACCTTTACTTCTCTTCCATCAACTTCACCAGTATTTCTAAGTAAGTCATCGATATCTACACTTTCTTCTGCAACATCCTCACGAAGCGTTCCTTCATATAAATTAAAAGGACTAGTAGCAGGATTAATACTAGCTAAATTAGGTATCTCATTAATCTTATCAATATTCTTATCTATAAACTTAAACTCTTCCTTAATAGACAAACTCTCCTCACTGGATAAACCAATAAGTAACTTATCAGCATAAGAAATTATCTCCTCTTCAGTAAACTCCTTCATAATCCTCCTTAAAATTCACAATTACCAGGTGTTCTAGGAAATGGTATAACATCACGAATATTCTCAACCCCAGTTAGATAAATAATTAATCTTTCAAATCCCATACCAAATCCAGAATGATAACATCCACCAAACTTACGCAAGTTAACATACCAATCAACAGCACTCTTATCTACACCAAGCTCATTCATTCTCTCTTCAAGTACATTAATATTAGTTTCTCTTTGAGATCCACCAATTAGTTCACCAGCACCAGGAACCTCTAAATCAACAGCAGCAACTGTTTTTCCATCATCATTAACTTTCATATACCATGCCTTAATATCTTTTGGCCAATCAGTAATAAATACTGGACCATTAAAATACTCAGTAATATATTTCTCATGTTCCTTAGCAATATCATCCTCATATGAAGGAGTAAACTCCCATTTCTTATCAGCCTTAAGTAAGATATCAACTGCTTCATGATGCGTAATTCTTGTAAAATGTGAAGACACTAACTTTTCTAGTTTTTCTCTCAAACCTTTACTCACAAACTTATCAAAGAAATCAATCTCATCAGAACATCTCTCTAAAACATAAGACACAATATACTTAAGCATTTCTTCTTCAATATCCATAAGTCCAGCTAAATCACAGAACGCTATCTCTGGCTCAATCATCCAGAACTCATTAGCATGTGTTTTTGTATTTGAATTTTCTGTTCTAAACGTAGGACCAAAAGTATAAATCTTCTTATAAGCCATAGCAAATGCTTCACCATGTAACTGACCAGATCCAGTAATAAATGCAAGCTTACCAAATAAATCTTTAGACATATCTACACGTTTATCTTCAGTAAGTGGTAAATTATTTAAATTAAGCGTTGTTACCTTAAACATCTGATCGCTTCCCTCACAGTCAGCAGTAGTAAGTAGTGGCGTATGAACATATATATAGTTACGACTTTGAAAATAATTATGAATTGCATATGCTGCCACACTTCTCACTCTAAACACCGCATTAAATAAATTTGTTCTAGGTCTTAAATAAGCCATCTCTCTTAAAAACTCATTAGAGTGTCTCTTTGGCTGTATTGGATAATCTTCTGGGCAGTCTCCTTCTAACTTAATAGTTTTAACCTTTAACTCAAAATCTTGTCCAGCACCTTCTGATTTAATAATTGTTCCAGTAACCGTAATTGCACATCCAATATGAAGTTTTGCAATCTCATCAAACTCTTCTAAACTATTATCATAAACTAACTGCACATGCTTAAAACTTGTTCCATCTGAAAAATCAATAAACCCAAATTCCTTTTGCTTACGATGATTCTTAATCCATCCTTGAAGTGTTACCTCCTTATCCATATAATCCTTTATACCATCATATAAATCTTTTACATCTAGTTTCATCTCTATCCCTCTTTCTATATATTCATCTCTAGATATTCTGCTATATCATTTATATTAGACTTAGACTCTTCTCCAGTTACATTATCCTTAATAATAACTTCATTATGTTCTAAATCTTTATCTTTTAAAATAATATTAAACTTAGCACTTAACTTATAACCTATTTCGGTAATAAATCCATTAAGTCTTAAATTCTGCATTAAATAAGACGCTGTCTCTAATTCATTCTCACTTGTTGCAGTAAATAAAACATCTATATTTTCTTCTACTGGAATATTAGTACCATTATCTTCTATTTCTTTAATAGTTTTCTCTAAATCAATCTTAACTTCTATCTTACTATTACCTTCACCTAATTTAATATCATTAGAGTATACTTCATAAGCATAACCATTAGTCTTTATCTTATCATCATCTTCAAAGTTAATCTCTAATAAATCAAGATACTCTTTTAACTTATCATATTTAGAATCGCTTATATTAATCTTAAGGAGTGCATCTACATTTAAAAGATTAAATATTTGATACACTAAACTAATTACTTCAGCATCTCTAGTTAAAGAAGTAGCATCACCTTTTATAAATAAATCACTATTATTTAAAGAATAAACCTTACCATTAACTTTACTTATTTCATTACCATCAACTTTATTAAATCTATACTTTTCACAGATAGACTTAATAATATCTGCAACATACTCCCTCTTTTTATTTTCAATTATAATCTCTTCCATAACAATCCTTTCTAAAAAATAAAAGCACCAAATGCGTAAGGGCGAAATAAATCCGCGGTACCACCTTACTTCACTTAGTGCAGTCTTATAATTTTATCGCTCTTCTAGCGTTTTGTTATTTAACAAAGTGTTCCATTATTACTATATATTAGGCATTTACATCATCTAGCCCTCTCTTAAATATAATCTTGTAATAATAGTCTTTTAACAAAAATCTATTTATATTTTACGTTAGTTTTTTTATAATGTCAAACTATCTTTTAACAATTTCTTTAATTTTAGAAATATCATCTAGTTTAAGTTTAGTTTGCTCTCCAGTAGCCATATCCTTTATTGCAATTTCATTATTATTAATCTCATCATCACCAATAATAATTACATAAGGAATATTATTCTTATCAGCAAATCTCATTAACTGCTTAAACTTATTTAAGTATACTACCTCGGCTTTTAAGCCTTCACCCTTAACTTTATTTAAAACATTACAAATATACGCATAATTCATCGTCATGGGTAAGATAGCCACATCAGATGCTGATACTTCACTGCTTGTAATAATTCCTGCTTCCTTTAACTGATAAAATAATCTAGTAAGCCCAATTGAAATACCTACGCCAGGAAGCTTTTGCTCTGTATAGTAACCAGCTAAATCTTCATATCTACCACCAGAACATACACTACCAATAGATGGATAATCAACAAGTTTAGTCTCATATACTGTTCCAGTATAATAATCTAGACCTCTAGCAATAGTTAAATTAATAGTATAATAATCACTATCAACATTCATACACTTAAGTCCTTCAATAACAAACTTTAATTCTTCTAAGCCTTCCTTAAATGTATCATTTTGAATACCTAAATTTTCTAATTTTTCTAGTTTTTCTTCAGTAGTTCCTTCAATTAAAATAAACTCAGCTATTTTTTCAATCTTATCATCATTAATCTCTAACAATCTTAACTCATCCTTAACAGCATCTAAACCAATCTTATCAATCTTATCAATAACTCTTAAAATATCAGATACTAAATCATTAAGCTCTAAAGCATCAAAAAATCCAGATAAAAGTTTACGATTATTAATTTGAATTTGAAACTTACCAAAATTTAATTTTTTAAATATATCATAAATAATACTTGGTATTTCAACATCATACATAAGTGATAAAGACTCATTACCAATAACATCTATATCACACTGATAAAACTCTCTAAATCTTCCCTTTTGAGCACGCTCCCCACGATATACCTTTCCAATTTGATATCTCTTAAATGGAAAAGTAAGCTCATTATATCTAGCAGCAACATACTTAGCAAGTGGCACTGTTAAATCAAATCTTAAAGATAAATCACTATCTCCCTTTTGAAAACGATAGATTTGTTTTTCCGTTTCTCCTCCAGCTTTAGCAAGTAAAACTTCAGAAGACTCAATAATAGGAGTATCTAGTTCATAATAACCATAACTAGCATATACCTCTTCAATAGTTCTTTTAATATTACTAAAAAGTATTTGATCTTGTGGCATTAACTCCATAAAACCAGATAATGTTTTAGGTTCAACTTTATTTTTCATAATATCACTCTTCCCTTGCCAGTATTTTAACACGAGAGCACTCTTTTTTCAATAAATCAAAATAAAAAATGCCTCTATTGGCATCTTCTTTGCTTCGTCAAACTCTTAAATACACTTTCATGGCACTTATAAAATACCGGCTCTAATCCATCCAATAATTCCTTAGGATTAGTATTATGTTTATTTGAATAAATATCAGAAATTATATAAGTTCAGTAGAAACACCAATCTTTCTTAAATACTCTAAATAATCATAAAAAGTCTCAAGAGATAATCTATGTGTTTCTCTACCAAAAATTGTATTTAAAACTGTAATTATATAACAATACAAATCAGTATCTTTATTAGGAATAATATCTCCAGAACATCTAAAATTGCTTAACTTATATTTACCAGGAAGATCACTAATAGAAGGATTCATTCTAGATAAATACTTAGAACAAAATGGCATATTACCAGCAATCTTACAAGAATCTAAATCAATTACTCTAAGAGTACCTTCCCTATCTACTATAAAGTTTCCCTCATGTAAATCATTTAAATAAAAATCCTCAAGATCAGCATACTTACGAACCTCTTCCATCTTCTCCAAAATAGTACCAATATCTTTCAAATACTTTATCTTAACTTCAGCAGGTGTAGCCGAATCAGATAAAATCTCCTTTAAATTAGTAGACGGAATATAAGGCATAGTAAACCCAACTATTTCTCTATTTACAGTAAGTAACTTTTCAGGATAAACAAGTTCTGGCATATCAATATCATCTTGATAATCAACCAAAGAATTTATAGTAGCAAGCTTATTACTAAATATAGGACCACTATTAATATATAACCTCTTAACTAAATGCATCCTCTTATTCCACTTATCTTTATCCTCATAAACATATATCTTACCCTCAGTATTATATACAATATTAGGTAATTCAAGAGTCCTTAAACCTTTAAAAGACCTACTAGATAAATTAATAACCTCCATAATAAAAACCCCCTTAATTACTACAATTATAGCATATTTAGGGAGTTTTATCAAATTGTGATTCTATTTTACTACGTAAGGATCTTCTGATGTACCAGAACCGCCAGAAATGCTGGCAGAAGCCTTAAGAGAAATATATGGGCGAAAACCATTTTCATTATCAACAGAAAACTGGAGCATGCTTCTTAATCCGCTTAGAATTGCCCAAACTTGAGCGGCATCACCGTAAAAACCTGCTGGAGTCATTGTCCACCACAATGCATTACCAGTATTTTCAAGTAAATAATTTAATGAAACATTACCCGTAGTTTTAAAACCTGCAAATGCTGCTTCATCTGCAGTAATGAGGCCAACTTTCCCAGTTATTTTGCTAAGATTTCCATTACATTTTAAGCTTGGCGTTCCACTTGTAGATAATCTTGTCCCTGAATCATAAAACGTCAATTCTGTTCCATAGCCAGGCCATATACCTGTTCTACCTTTGTCATTGCAAAAAACATTATTATCTATTAAAGATTCATACGTTTTCAAATTATTATTGTACCATATCTCTAAATTGTTTAATATGGTACTCTTATTTGTATTAGCATGAGTAGTAGCATAATCACTAGCACCGGCTTGACCATACATAAATCCTACATATGTATTGTCATTATAATTTGTATTAAATGCACTTGTGTATGTTGTACCAGAGTATCTAGCAAATGCTGCACTATCACTATTATTTGCTGAATCACAAGGATTAGCAACTCCAGTTATATTATCGTTGTGTAATATAAGTTTTACTGAACCATCTCCTCCAACTCTTACTATTCTCCAGCACTTATTAGCAAAATCTACATAGTTATTCTTAACAGTACCTCTAAAATAATAACTTGTTCCATAATCATCAGGAGTACTTGCTAATAATGCTTCCGTTGTATTTTTATTTGATCCCAATGTTTTATATGTGAAAGTACTTGATGTAGCACTTATTACATAATATACATTTGTTAAATCAGTTGTAGTTACCATGGTTCCAGCCGTACTAGAACCAGAACCTCCAGAACTAGAACTTGATATATAAGGATATGGTAAATATTTTCCAACTAAACTAGAATAAGAATTAGCATATGTACTGCTTGTTACTTTAGCCCCAGTTAAATCAAAATTAGTTCCATTTGCTTTCCATCCAGTACCATATGTAATAAAATATGATTGTTGTTCCGATGATGCACTTGACGTTAAACTGGTTGACACATCATCAATTTTATATGCACTAACTTCACTTCCTGGCGTAGTAATTGGAGTTTGAACCTCATTATTTGCTAAAAGTGCTTCTGTCAAAGTCGAAACCCTGGTTATAAAAGTGGCATTGCACTTGGTACTTCCTTTTGCTATTCCACTTGCTGTAAGAACCCATTTAGAGCCATTCCATTCTACTTTACCAGTTCCAGTTGTGCATTCTACAGTTCCTGTGTACATATTCGTAGTTGGAAATGTTGTACTAATTTCACCATTGATCGTAATTGCTAGAGTTGTGTCTGGTGCATTCCGTTTTGCATCATATAATTCATTCTTTGGTTTAAGTGTCCAATAAAAAATACTAATTATGCTTATAATAAAAAGAGAAATGAGTACTAAATTCTTATTCATAACATACCTCTATCTTTCTCTTATATTATATACTATTTAAGACTATAACTTCAAGCATTTTCAATGTGAAAATCCTTTAAACTTCCGTCTTCACTTAAAATTTTGTTGACTGCTTCTTCAGCATTATTTAATTTATCGCCGCACTCTTTAGCTAATTTCATTGCTTTTTGATATGTTTCTATAGATGTATCTAGATCGGTATCTCCACTTTCTAATTTTTTTACAAGTGTTTCTAGTTCACTTAACATATCTTCAAACTTTTTCTCTTTCATTATTTACCTACACTTTCTACTTTTGCTTTTACGCTTCCTTTATATAATTTAATATTTAACACATCTCCCTTAGATATCTTATCAGTACTATTTATTGCCTTATCATTTAATGATACTACAGAGTAACCTTTAGATAATATACTAATTGGATTAAGTATTTCTAATTTATTTAAAATAAGTGTGTAATCATGTTTTTTCTTTTTCAATAACTCTTCAGGATTATTTAAAATATAGTTTTCTTTTATATGATTATATCTTAACTTAGCATTTGCTAGTTTATTAGTTATTACACTATTTAATGTATCAATTAGATTAGATAGTTTTTGTTCCTTTATTTCATAAACTGCTAGAGGGTTCTTTAATACATAATTATCTTTTAAATCTAGTAAATGCTTCTTATTAATATTAATCTTATTAGATATAGTACTTGTGCATCTTATCTTAATTTGTTCTAAGAACGTAAATAAATCTGCCATATTAGGTACAGCCATTTCAGCTGCTCCCGTTGGTGTTGGTGCTCTTAAGTCTGCAACAAAGTCTGCTATCGTAAAGTCTATTTCATGTCCTACTGCACTTATTACTGGAATTGTGCAGTTATAAATAGCATAAGCAACGACCTTCTCATTAAAAGCCCATAAGTCTTCATATGAACCACCACCACGGCCTACAATAAGCACATCTAAATCATATTTTTCCGCTTCATTAATGGCTTTTACAATATCATCTTTTGCAAGTTCTCCTTGTACTAAACATGGAAAGATAATTGTCTCACATATAGGATATCTTCTTTTAATTGTGCTAAGTATATCTTTAATAGCAGCTCCAGTAGGTGCAGTAACTATACCAATTCTATGAGGATATTTAGGTATTTGTTTTTTATGTCCTGCATCAAATAAACCTTTTTCAGCAAGTTCTTTTTTTAGAGCTTCATACATTAAATAAAGATTACCTAGTCCATCACTTTCCATCTCTTCAACATATATTTGATAAGACCCCGTAGGTGGATAAACAGATACTCTACCAGTTACTAATACTTTCATCCCATCTTCTGGAACAAACGTAAGTTTACTTGCATTAAAAGAGAACATTACCGCATTTATTCTTCCTTCTTCATCTTTTAAAGTAAAATATAAATGACCTCTCGTATGTCCCTTAAAATTAGATATTTCTCCCTTTAAAGATACTCTCTGTATATTTGGATCTGTATCAAACTTATTCTTTAAATAACGATTTAAAGTTGATACAGTAATATATCTTTTCTCCATTACTCAGAAATTACCTTATCTAAAACAGCATTAATCATCTTACGAACTTCTTCATCACTATACTTTTTAGCAAGCTCTACTGCTTCATTAATTACCACTACATTTGGTGTATCAGTATACTTAATTTCATATAGAGCCATTCTAAGAATTGCTGCTCCAGTAGCATCTATTCTATCTATCGTCCAATCCTTAAGATATTTATTTGCTTCATCAGTAAGTTCATCAAAACTTGTTACAACTCCATAAACAATATCTTTAACAAATTCATTATCTATCTCTAAATTTTCTTTAATAACATCATCTACGTTATACTCCATATTATTCTTTTTATATAAAGTTATTTGGTAAATAATAGTCATTATAGTTTCTCTTAATTTACTTCTATTAGTCATTTTTATTACCTCTTTCTACAGTTCTTTTCTATAAATAATTTTATCATGTTTCATTATGTCAAACAATACGATATACATTTTTTAACGATTTTGATATACATATTTTAACTTTTTTTAGATATTTCTTTAAGTTCATTTAATTTAATCAAAGCCTCAATTGGTGTAAGTTTAAGCGGATCAATATCTTTTAAATATTCTTTTAATTCATTCTTTTCTTCTGTTAAATTAAAAGTAATCTGCTCAGCATGTTCTATCTTAGGAGATGTTTCTTTATTTTCATACTTACTTAAAATTAAATTAGCCTCATTAATTATCTCTTCTGGCATGCCCGCAAGTGCTGCTACATGCACACCATAACTCTTATCTGCTGCACCTTCTTTAATTTTATGTAAAAACACTAGCTTGCCATCATCTTCTTCAGCACTAACATGAATATTTCTAATACTTGGAATCGTTTCTTCTAAACTAGTTAATTCATGATAATGTGTACTAAATAAAGTCTTACATTTAATATGTTTAGTTGCATACTTTAAAATTGCTGCTGCTAAACTCATACCATCAAATGTTGCCGTGCCTCTTCCAAGTTCATCAAATAAGATAAGAGAGTCTTCTGTAGCATTCGTAATCGCATTATTTGCTTCTTTCATCTCAACCATAAATGTTGACTCACCACTAACTAAGTCGTCACTTGCCCCAATTCTTGTATATATTGCATCAAATAAAGGAAGATTTGCGAAACTTGCTGGCACAAATGAACCAATTTGTGCAAGTATTATAATAATTGCTAGTTGTCTCATATAAGTACTTTTACCACTCATATTAGGTCCAGTAATTAGAAGAGTTGTTGTATTTTCATCCATTATGCATCCATTTTTAACATAATTTTTTTCATTAAGTGCATTTATTACTGGATGAAAGCCATCTTTAATATCTATAACATGTTTATTATTAAATACCGGTCTTACAAACTTCTGTTCTTCACTTACAACACTAAGTGATGCTAACGCATCAATTACCCCAATACCACTAGCAGTCTTTTGCATTAAAGGTACTTCCTTCTTTATTGCTTCTTTAACTTCCATAAATAGGTTATATTCTAAATCAATAATTCTTTCTTCAGCATTAAGTACTAAAGCCTCTTTCTCTTTTAAAAGCGGCGAAATATATCTCTCACCTGTAGTTAAAGTCTGTTTTCTAATCCAACCAAACTCTTCTTTTACTTTACTAGCATTACCTTTAGATACTTCAATATAATAACCAAATACTTTATTATAACCAACCTTTAAATTAGAAATACCAGATTGTTCTTTTAACTCTTGCTCCATACCTGCAATAAATGATTTACCACCACTTCTAATTTCCTTAAGTTCATCTAGTTCTTTATTATACCCTTCTTTAATTAAATAACCATCTTTTAATGTTATTGGTGCATCTTCATAAATAGAACTCTCAAGTAATTTATATAACTCTTCATGAGTATTAATATCTATATTTAAACCAATTTCACTAACAAGCGTTTTAACATAAGGCAAATGTTCTAAACTCTTCTTAATCTGAAGTGCATCTCTAGCATTAAATGACCCACATATTGCTTTACCACATAATCTTTCTAAATCATATATCTCATATAGATGTTTAGTTAGTTCACTTCTTTTAATAAACTCATTATTAAGTTTATCTATAGAGTCCAACCTATCATTAATCATCTTTTCATTTCTAAGCGGATTCATCAGCCAACTTTTTAAAGTTCTTGACCCCATACTAGTTTTACATTTATCTATAAGCCAAATTAAACTATATTGTCTTTCTTTAAGCCTTAAAGTTTCAAATATCTCCAAATTTCTAACTGAATGAACATCCATTCTAAGTCTAGCATTATTATCTATAATAACCACATTACTTAAATGTGTTATATCTTTAAGTTCACGAACAATTAAATAGTATAACAAATGATTTACGCCATCACGAACTCTATCATCTGTAATATTGTCAGTAAGTTTTGTCCTCTCTTCATAAAACTTATCTGAAATACTTATACTTAAATTATAATTATTTTTAAGAGTATTTAGTATTTCTAAATCAAATGTATTAGTAAGTATAACTTCCTTTAAGTTCAAATTTAAAATTCTACTAATCAAAGTATTTTTATCATGAGTAGTAAGTTCACTATAAACATTACCAGTACTAATATCAGCATATGTAATTAAATATGCATACTCTAAATCTAAAATACTACCAATGAAATTAAAATCATAAGCAGATAAAAAATCTAGGTCAACAAGAGTTCCTTTAGATACTACACTTATAACTTCTCTTTTAACCATGCCTTTAGTAAATCTAGGATCTTCCATCTGTTCACACACTGCAACCTTATATCCTAAATTTACTGCTTTTTCTATATAAGCTTTAGACGCATGATGAGGTACCCCACACATTGGCACTCTTTCCTTTAAACCAGCATTTTTCCCAGTTAAAGTAAGTTCTAAAGCATGTGATCCTTCAAGTGCATCTTCAAAAAACAATTCATAAAAGTCACCGATTCGGTAGAAAAGTAATTCATCTTCATGATCCTTTTTTATATCCATATATTGTTTCATCATCGGAGATAATTCATTATAATCTACGTCGCTTCTTTTCATACAAAATCACCACTACATATTCTATCATAAATAAATGCGCTTTGCTTCACAAATTTAGATATTTTCTATCTTTTGAGTATGTTTTATCTCATCCCAAACAACTTCTTTTTTAAATAAAATAATAATATTTAAATACTGCCAAGATAAAAGAAATATCGGAAACATAATTATCCCAGTTAAAAAGTCTTTAATCTTTTTCTTGCTCTTAACACATACAAAAAGTGCACATAAAGAAACTGCTATATAGTTAACTAATAAACCAAATGCAAAAATTATAAGAAATATTTTTAAAGGAACAATAAGTAAATTAATAAATATAGATATCAAACTTAAAATAAGAATTAATGGTGTACTATAAATAAATAATGAATCAAGTAGTTCAATATTAGGACGTTTTATCATATTTTTTATAATACTATTAAAATAAATAATAAACCCTTCATATATTCCTTTAGTCCATCTCCTTCTTTGAATCATGCTCACTTTAAAATCAGATGGATGTTCAGCATAACAGATGGCTCCTTCTACATATTTAATCTTAATATTATTTAAAGCACAAAGAGTCATGAATTCTAAATCTTCTGTAATCGTTCTAACATTAAAACCATACTTATCAATTATTTCCTTTTTAATCATAATACCAGTTCCATTAATCGCACAAGAAGCACCTATATTATTTCTTGGAATGCTATATAATATACTTTGAATAAAGAAATAAATCGCATAAGATGAAGACACCCAAGTATTTTCCTTCGCTTTAATATCCATACTTGACTTAGCAACTAACGTGCCTTCGTTTAAACTTTTATTCATCTCACTCAAGAACTCATCATTAACAACATTATCAGCATCCATAATTATATAAGCATCTGTTTTTTCTTTTTTTAATCTATCAAAAGCCTCTTTAAGAGCATCGCCCTTATTTTTAATCTTTCTTTCACACAAAATACCTCTTACACCCTCTGCGTTACAAACACCTAATGTATTATCTGTTGTATTATTAATAACTACAACTATCTCATAATTATCCTTAGGATACTTCTGACGTTTAAAACTCTGAATCGCATCTTTTATAACCTCTTCTTCATTTCTCGCCGGTATCAAAATTGTAAAATGACTATACTTATCACTTACAATACTATCTTTTTTTCTCTTCTTAAATAAAAATAAAGCTGTGATTACAAAATACAAACTATAAACCACTAATAATAGCATAATAATTATATTAATAATTTCTAATGTCTTCATCTCTTACCTCTAAGAAAAGTTTACCATAATAAAATTATCTGTCAATCTTTTTTTATTTGCTTTTTGTCAATTTTGGGTTACATTTACAAAAAAACTATATCGTTTTAGATATAGTCTCTTTAATTGGTTTTCTTTCAACAAAAAGTTTTTCATTACCTGCAGGATATTCAGATAACTCTTTAATACTTCCTTTTATCATATTTATTCCAGTATCTCCCCCAAATATATATAGAATATTTTCCTTATCAAGTACTGGTTCTAATCCTAATCTATTACATAATCTTACATATTCCTTTGAAGGACTACCATCAAGTAAATCACTATAATCCATATCAGTATAAATTCTCTCCAATATACTTCTTATCTCTATAGGTAAATTATCATCCAAAAGGATTACCGCCTTATTATTCTTCCTTTGCATCCTTTCCTTATATTCACCATTAGTCATATTTGAAATAATCTTATGAGATAACTTATATATCACACTACCATCATCAGTCATATTAACCGGTTCTAACTCACAAATCTCACCATTTTCTAGAAATGAAGGTATCCCTAAAGTTGGATCATATGTAAACGTTAAAATAATCTTTCTTGCTTTCTTATAATTAGTATTTTTCTTTTTAATAACTGTTCTAGGAATATCTAAAGCATCAAGTAAACTTCTTTTCTCCAAACGATCTACTCTCTGCGTATAAACATCAAAATACTTATCTAACTCTTCTAAAGATAGCCCACATCGATTAAGATCATCTATAGCATATCTTTCAGTTATATATCCTTCGGTAGTATCTTTGTTTTTTGGTTTAGAACTATAAATCATTGGTGTATCATCTGTATAAACCCTAGGAACATATCTAGTAATTTTTTTAAGAACTTTCGGCATATCATCACTCGCTCTTAAAACAAAATAATCCTTCTTAGTAATAACATATTTACCATCACGTTCTTCAATCTCAGTAATCCATGAACGCGCTTCATCTAAAATCTCCTCATCATCAGTTAAAATATATATACCAGTTCCTGGCTTAGCCTCAGCAAGTCCGTGAGGTTTCATTAAAACATCTTCCATATCAGTTTTATAATAATAAGAACCAGCATCTCTTAAATTAATAATTTTATACTTATCTCCCTTAACTTTTCTAAGTACAGTTCCCATAGCATCCGGATCAATTAGTAACATTTCTTTCACTCTCCTCTTTAAGTACATTTAACGCTTCTTCAAAAGTATCTACACCCCTAATAGTAATCTCATACTTCTTATCTTTAGCATACTTTAAAGCCTCATCATAATTATCACTAGGGCAAATAAACAAATCGGCCTTAGCCTTAACAGCAGCAGCAAGTTTATAAGTAACACTACCTATCTTCCCAACAGTACCATCTTCATCTATCGTTCCTGTTCCAACTATCTTCATCCCATAAGTTATATCTTCACTAGTTAAAGCATTATACATACTAAGTGCCATTATAAGACCACCACTAGGTCCAGACTCACTATCCTTAGTCTTAATATCTATCTCTTTCTCAGATTCAACATCCTTCTCTTCCATAATACCAAGCCCTGTATAAAGAGCATTTTCTTCCTCATACAAAGTCGCCTTAGTATCAAACTCTTCATTATTCCTTAAATAAGTTATCTTAATCTTATCACCAGCACTCTTGCTACTTATATAATCTTTAAAATCATCAAAACTAGTCATCTTAATATTATCATAACTTATAATCTTATCTCCAACCTTAAGTGCACTATCATTTTCTGGAGTTACATAAGTAACATAAAAATGCAGATTCTTAATTTCATATGGGGTGTTAGAATACTTATAAGCAACTATCTTAGCATTTTTAGTCGCATTTAAATAACTTAAATGATCTCTTACATTAACATCATCTATTGATTCATTATCCTCTTTTAAACTAGTATTCTTAACTAGTTCCCACGAAGGATTAAGTTTACCAAATAAATAAAACGGCAACTTCCCTTCCATATAACCAACATAAGCCATATTAAACGAGCCCTCACTTTTATAATCGGAAGTTATCCTATTATTCATATTAATAACTCCACCAGGCTTGTAAATACTATAACCCGTATCAATATTAAAAAATGTAATAATCAAAATTACCCCAATTAAAAATTTATAATTTTCCTTAATATAGTTTTTTATCTTTGCATAAATTTTATTAGCCATAATAATTCCTCTTTACTAAATTATAGCAGACTCTAGGTGATTTTATGAAAAATATTTTAAAAAACATCTTATTTTTACTATTACTTTGCTTATGTCTAATCAAAAGACCAGATCTAATTAACGGAATCATTTACGGAATAGACCTATGGAAAACCTGTTTATTTCCATCTATATTTCCCTTACTAATTCTTAGTGATTTTGCTCTATCAACAAATATTATTAAACTAATAAGTGAAAGTATCGGTAAATTTTTTAAAATAATTTTTAATATTCCCAAAGAATCAGCATATGTCCTATTCATGGCTTTCTTTACCGGCTGTCCTAGTAATGCTAAATATATTAAAGATTTATTAGACAACCAAATAATTGATAATATTAGTGCTATTAAAATACTATCTATGGCTCAGCTTTATAATCCAAACTTAATCATTACGATTACCACATTTCTAACATTTAAAAGTAAACTATTTTTAATAATTGGTAATTTATTTTGTAACTTTCTTATTGGTTTAATAAATCGCCATATCAAGTGTAATTATAGTGAAGGCTCTAAAAAACAAATATCATTTTCTTTAACAAATAGTATGAGTAACGCGATAAATACCTTATTAAGTATCTTAGGTTCAATTGTAACATTTAGTGCCTTAACCTCTATTTTCAAAATAAATCATCCACTATTTACTGGTATATTCGAAATAACCAATGGAATAAGCAAAATAAATACTGACGAAATAAATGCCTTATTTATGTGTGCTATAATGCTTAGTTTTGGTGGCTTATCAATCATCTATCAAATTAAAGGTATATTAAAAGAGTATAAACTAGATTATACCCTTTATTATAAATCAAGAATAATTCATTTATTTCTTTTCTTAATACTTACTTTTATTTATATTAAATGCTATTTATAATTTTCTTAGTTGCTTCGCTTTTAGATTCAATAACAACTCTCTCACAAACAAATAACATCATAATTAAACATAGATAATATGACCCACCATAAGATAAGAATGGAACTGGAACTCCAGTTAATGGAATAAGTGCTAAAATACCCATAAAATTAACAAGTAAATGTAATAGTATATAAGCAAATGTTCCAAGTGCAATTATATAACCTTTAACAGTTCCCGCTTTTCTGGCAATCTGAAGAAGTCTAATTAAAAGAACCAAATATAAAATAATGACAATTGCTCCAGTAACTGCTCCAAGTTCTTCACAAACTATTGGAAAAATAAAATCTGTATGAGCCTCTGGTAAATATAGATACTTCTGAGTTGAATTGCCAAGACCAACGCCAAACAAGCCACCATTAGATATGGCAATCATTCCATTACAAACCTGATAACCAGTTTTTTCTGTATATCTAGTGCATGGTGCTTTAAAATTTAAACGACTAGTTTGCTCTCCGTTTAATGAATAAGTAAAAATTAAAATCAAACCTAAAACAGCAATCCCGGCACATCCAATTTTAATTTTTCTCATCTCTTTCGTATTTACTGGTAAATACATAAATATAATTCCGGCAATCCCTGCAACTATTAAAGCCGTTCCCAAATCTGGTTGTAACGCAATAAGTCCAAAACATATTCCAATAAAAATGAAAGGAACAAAAACTAAAAAAATATTATAATCTTTTCTCTTTAAAAGCTTATCAAAATATACTGCTAAATAAACAATCATAATCGGTTTTAAGAACTCAGAAGGTTGCACACTAACAAATCCTAAATCGAACCAACTTTTAGAACCATTGGTAATCGTACCATAACTCATTACCAAAACAAGTGAAAGCAAAACGCCAATCATACCAACTGGTGCTAAAAAATCATAACTTTTAGTCTTTAACTTAAGAACTAAGGCAAAACCAATAATCCAAGATACAATAACAACAATAAGTTGTTTATTAAAATAATAAGATTCATACGTACCATTATAAAGTACTGCTGTTATAGATGAAGCACTAAAAATCATAACTAAACCAAAAATAGTAAAAATTAACATTAAAACAAGTAATAATTTATCCATTTTTTTAAAGTTACTCTTCATTATAATCACCTACAATCTATATTAAAGTATATCATGAAAAAAACATATACGCAAAATATATGTTTTAATTTGACAATCCAATTAACTCTATTATAAGTGGTGATAATATAATAAGTAAAATTATTGGTATGAACAAAAGAACACTTACTACACTTATCTTAATTGGCATCTTATTAATCTGTTCACGAACACTTAATACAAGTTTATTATTTAAATAATCTATCTGTGTATTAAGACTCATAATCATATCACTTCCATAAACACTAGACTCTGTTAAATTTAATATAATATTACTAATTACTTCACTAGGTATTCTTTTTTCTAAATCTAATAATGCCTCATTCATTGTACTACCCATTCTTATATCGCTTAAAGCCTTCTTAAATTCAAGCGATAACTCATTAGAAATACTAGATGTTGTAAGTTCAATGGCACCTTTTAAATTATTACCTGACTCTAAAGTCAAACTTAAAATCTGAAAGAAAAACAATGCTTCCTTATTTAAAAGGTCTTTTCTCTTAGCAAGTCTAACATCATAATACATAAACTCAAATAATAAAGCCGCTGCTATAGGTAGTATCAAAATAAGGTAAAATTTATGATAACAAAACACTATACTAACAACTAATGCTATAACAATTATTAAAAAATATAAAGATAAATCACTTACATAAGTAGTCTTATTATTAACGCCAAGTGCCATATTTTTCTTTTTAAATCTCTCTATTGTTTTATTACTAAATAACTTTAATGCTATACTTTTCATACTTCCACCTTAAGAATCTTTCTAATAACAAGGATATAAATTGTATAAAGAATTAGTGCTAAAATAATTGCAAATATTCCTAAAATATTATTAAATAATGGATTAAAATAATCTTTATTAAGCATTAAAATAATAAATATTAATATAAATGGCATGAAAGTAAGAACTCTATAAACTAGCATACTTGACGCTGTCATCGCCTTAAGCTCATCCTTAAGCTTCTTTTTATTTGTTAAAGCATCTTCTATATTTGAAAAAATAAATGTAATATTACCACCAGTAACATTTAAAATACTTAAACTACTAGATATATACTGAGCGTCATCTAACTTAACCCTTTTATAAAAACGATTAAATGCTTCAGAAGTATCTATCCCACTAGATAAATCTTTTTTTATAAGCATAAACTCATCTCTAACCGGTCCATCTAAATCTGTAATAACAACGTCAAGAGCATTAGAAATATTCAAACCAGATTTAAAAGCATTGTTCATAATAATAATTGCTTTAAGTAAATCACCCTCAATATTTTTTATTCTTATTTGATTTAAGATTTCTAAATAAATATCAGTTGCAAAATAACCAAGTACTAAAAAGATTAATCCAATTGGAAACTCAAAATTTTTATTTAATACAGATGTTATAGTATATACCATAAAAACAAGTATACTAATTAAAATTTTAATACTATAAACATCATACTTATAATTAGGATTCTTCTTTATTACACTATATCTATCATACTTATTTGCTTTCTTAGTAAAGTATGTACTCTTAGATAAAATATTACTTATCTTACTAATTAAAGAATTAACATTTCTATTTAAGTCATCACCTATAGTTGGTTCATTCTTACCAGGAACTTTAAGTGTAAACTTATCTATTCTATTTGCTATTTTAATTGTTTTTCTAATCTTCAAAAACTCATAAATAACAATAACAAGCAGTAAAATTATAACACCAATAACAATAGCAAGTTCTAACATTTTATCCATATAAGTACTCCTTTCTATTTAAGCATATCTAATTCAATACCCCTTGATTTAAGTAGTTTAGCAACCACTGGTTTAACAGTTTTACAAGTAAACTCTCCTCTTTCTTCACCCGTATCAGTAAGCCCTTTTTGAACAAACTCAAATATTGGTGTAAGTTTAATCATATCTTTCTCAAAACCATTTACTTCACATATAGAAGTGATCTTTCTCTTTCCATCATGCATTCTTTGAATATTAACAACAATATTAATTGCATTCTCAATATACTCTCTAACTGCTTTAATTGGAATATCAATACCACTCATAAGAACTAAAGTCTCTAACCTATTTAAAGCATCTTCCGGACTATTAGCATGTAGTGTCGTAAGTGATCCATCGTGACCCGTATTCATTGCTTGTAACATATCAAACGCTTCTTTGCCACGGCACTCTCCAACAATTATTCTATCAGGTCTCATACGAAGAGCATTAATAACTAAATCTCTTACTGTAATAACACTTCCCTTATTATAATTAGCAGTTCTTGTCTCTAGCGATATAACATGTTCCTGCTCTAGTTTTAACTCAGCAGCATCTTCTATCGTTATAATACGTTCATCATTTCCAATAAAACCACTAATAATATTTAAAAGAGTTGTTTTACCAGAACCAGTACCGCCACAAACTATAATATTAAGTTTACCTTTAACACAGGCTTCTAAAAACTTAGCCATATCCGTAGTCATCGTTCCAACTCTAAGTAGGTCATCTACTGTAGTCATATTATGTTTAAACTTACGAATTGTAATAACAGGGCCATTAACACTTAGTGGAGGCAATACCGCATTAATTCTTGACCCATCTTTAAGTCTAGAATCTACCATAGGACTAGAACTATCTATAGTTCTTCCTAGAGGCTGAATAAGTCTTTGAATAGTACGCTCTATATGACTATCATTAATAAATGAAACACTAGTATCCTTAACCAGTTTACCATCAATCTCAACATAGACCTCACTAGGTCCATTAACCATAATCTCCGTAACATTAGGATCATTTAAAAGCTCCGTAATTGGCCCATAACCATTTATTTCCGATTCTATTAAATTAAATATATGATTTCTTTCTAAATTAGTTAAATCATACCCCTCTAAACATTTATCAATCTCTTCATTAACAAACTCACTTAACTCTTTAGTAGCAGGTATCTCTTTATCAACCAAATCCTCAATAATTATCTTTCTAAGTTCATCAAGTAACTTCTTATCTTTAAACACTTCATAATCACTAACAACACTATCATCAGCATTATATATCGGTTTAAAATCAAAACTCTCAGTTAAACTCTTACTCATCCTTACCACCTGCATCCTTAATAATCAAATTAAACACATCTTCATCAGGATATTTTTTTTCCTCTAACGTAAATATCTTTCCATCAAACACATAAGCATCCATATTAGGTACATAAAACTTATTACTTATAATATAATCAATATTATTATCAATAATCACCTTTAAATCATATAAAGAAAAATAATCACGATTATTTGCTACTGAATCATTTAAAATAACCTTATATTTATTTATATTACTATCTTTAAATAAACTTAGAACCGTCTTTAAATTCTTTAAATCTAACGGATCATTAGTCGTCATAAGTAAAATCTTATCAACCATATCTAAAATATTAACATTTACTTCATTTAAAATATGGGACATATCAAATATAACAAAATCATACTTAAATACGGCTTTATCTAAAATTATACTCAAATACTTTGGGTCAATCTTATTAGCCCTTCTAGGATCTGTAGGAGCTCCAATAAAAGAAATATTTTTATTATAAACAGTAACATAATCTTCAAAATCCTTATATCGATTATTACTATAATCATCTGCAAAATTATAAATATCCTTTTTAGTTTTTTTATTAAGAGCACAATCTATTTGTCCCGAATAAAGATCAGCATCAACAATTAAACAAGTCTTACCAAGTTTTGCTATTGTTCCTGCCAAATTAAGTGTAAAAATAGTTTTACCAGTTCCACCTTTAGCACCAAAAACTGCTATGCTTGTTCCTTTTGCCATTATTCTGCCTCCTTTATCTTCGATTTTATATCATATGTTTTATTTATTACCGGATACTTAACCTTAATCGTAATTATCTTTTCCTTATCATGATTAACTATCTCTATATCATCTTCACTAATTCCATTTTCTTTTAACAAATCTATTATCTCATCATCACTTAAATTATATTTTTTTGCATCCATCATCGTACTTTCAAGAATACTTTCAGTATTACTTTTTTTATTTACAAATACACTAGACTCATAAACAAACATAACTACAACAAATATAACTGGAATTAATGTAATAAAAAGTGCGAGCGCCTGAGCTTTCTTATTCATCTTTTAAAACCACTCTTTCACTTTTAATATAATAAGGATCTTTAAGGATTAAACTTAAACCAGGAGTCTTAGGAACATACTTTTCTTTAATAGTAATCTTTTCATATTTGTCACTAAATTCACATAGAGCCTCACTAGGGCATAAGCCCGTTTCCTTATACTCCATAACTAAATTACTAACATTATTATCTAATTTATTCTTAGTGCTTAGTATCAAAGAAAAATCCACAAACACTAATATAAGATACACCATAACTGGCATAATCAAAATAAACTCAATAAGTGCTTGTCCTTTCTTACTCATACTAGCCTCCCCTATCATATATAATTAGTATATCACATGTCTATCACAAAAAAAAGAAGATTATCTATTTTATTTCAAATATTTTTAAATCTTCATCATTTAATTTAACATTCAAATCATTAACATATAATAAAGCTAAATCCTGTCCCTTTATAACACTGTCTCCAGCCTCACATAATAACTTAACTCCAACGCTATAATCAATATTATCCTCTTTAGTCTTACGACTAGCACCAAGATATCCAGCAAGTTTGCCAACTTTTAAAGCACTTATTTTAGTTATAACACCATCTTTATTACTCTTAAGTTTAATAATCTTATCACTTACACAAACCCTACTTAAATCACCATGCTGATAACTAATCCACTTCTCAAACATCTTATAAGCCGTCTTATTTTCTAAAACCTTAGCACACAATATCTTAGCTTCACTCACCTTAATATTCTTAGCCATACTTATAATATTAGCAGATACTTCTAAAGACACCTCTCTAAGCCTACATGGCTTATTAGTTTCTAGAATCTCCTTAGCTTCTAAAACCTCTAAAGCATTACCAACAGCACTAGATAAAGGTTCATCCATATCAGTAATAAGAGTTTTAACCTTTCTGTCAAAATGCTCACCTATCTTAGTCAAATACAAAGATAACGCCTCAGCATCTTTTTCATTCTTAATTAAAGCCCCTTCACCACACTTAATATCAATTACAATATATGTTGCTCCAGAAGCAATTTTTTTACTCATAATAGACGAAGCAATAAGAGGAATACTTTCCGTAGTACCAGTAACATCTCTTAAAGAATATATAACTTTATCTAACGGAACTAAATTTTCAGTTTGAGAGCTTATAGCTAAGCCAATCTCTTTAACACCTTTATAAAATTCCTCTTTAGTTAAATTAACATTAAAGCCAGGAATACTTTCTAACTTATCAATAGTCCCACCAGTAATACCTAAACCTCTACCACTCATCTTAGCCATTGGCACATTTAAAGCAGCTACAATAGGAGCAATAATAAGTGTAACAGTATCACCAATTCCCCCAGTACTATGTTTATCACATACTGGCTTATCAAACGTATAAACCTCACCACTCTTAATAAAAATATCAGTCAGATCCAAAGTCTCCTCATAAGTCATCCCATTAATAGTTATCGCCATAAGCAAAGCACTCATTTGATAATCTTTAATTTTATTATTTAAATATCCATTAAAAGCATACATTAACTCTTCATAACTTAATACCTGCTTATTTTTCTTTTTAGTTATTATATCAATAATATTCATAATTCACCTACTATTAAAGTATAGCACATAAAACGCACAAAAAAAAGTTAGGAATTCCTAACTTAGTTTCTTTCTTTAACTTTGTATTCTTTCTTCATACCCTTTAAGAAGTTAAGTTTTGCTCTACGTACCATACCTTTTTTAACAACAGTAATTTTGTCAATTTCAGGACTGTTTACAGCAAATACTCTTGATACACCAACACTTCCACTTTTCTTTCTTACAGTAAATCTTTCAGAAACAGAACCACCTTTTTTAGATACTACTAATCCTTCAAAAGCTTGAATTCTTTCTTTCTTACCTTCTTTGATCCATACATCAACTCTTACTGTATCACCAACACGAAATTCAGGAGTGTTTGGTTTAATTTGTTTTTGATTAATTTTGTCAATAAGATTCATAAATATTTCCTTTCTATAAACTATTTTTTCTTATAATCTTCAGTTTTGAGCGGATTATAACACTTTTCTTTCAAAAAGCACATTTATTATAGCAAACCTAATATATAAAATCAAGTGCTTTAACGCCTTCTAGAAGACAAAATATCTTTTTTATACTCATAAAGGTTTAATTCATTTTTTAATATATTTATTTGTTTTAAATATTTTTTTATCGTATCCTTACTTAAATACTTTGCATATTTATTATAGAAAACAATAGTCATCTCTTCTAATTCCACCATAAGCGCATTTGCATCATCATCTGTTTCATCATTTAAAAATGAAATAATTCGTGCAACTAATTTTAAATACTCTGGATCAAAATCTTTTTTTAAAATTTCTATAAGCCAAGGTTCATAAAAAATATAAACATAAATTTTCTTAATTTTAAATTCATACCCAGCAAGATCATAAATAAATATAATCCCCGTATTTTTACTTTTATCTAACTTTAACATATTACTTTAATAAATCAGGTCTTTTTTCCTTAGTAAGTCTGATTCTTTCACTTTCCCTATAATCATCTATTTTTTTATGATCTCCCGATAATAAAATATCTGGCACATTCATATCTCGGTAAACTGCTGGCTTTGTGTATACAGGATAATCTAATAAATTTTCATTAAAACTTTCTGACTCAAGGCTTTCATTAGTAATAGCTCCTGGAAGTAGTCTTATAATAGAGTCTGCAATTAACATTGCTGGTATTTCTCCACCAGTAAGTACATAGTCTCCTACTGATATTATTTCATCAGCTAAAGTTTTAATTCTTTCATCAAACCCTTCATAATGACCACAAATTAAAATAATGTCCTCATATTTAGAAAGTTCTCTTGCTTTTTTTTCATTATAAATGCTTCCTTCTGGGCTTAAAATAATTATATGTGATTTAGGTGTTCTTATTTCATCTATACATCTAAATATTGGATCACACATTAATACCATTCCAGCTCCACCACCATAAGGAGTATCATCAACTTGCTTATTGTTATATACTGAGTAGTCTCTAAAATTAATTATTTTAACTTCAACTTTTTCATTTTGAATTGCTCTTTTAATGATAGATTCAGTAAGAAATCCATCAAACATATTTGGAAATAATGATAAAATTGTAATTTTCATGTTATCCCTCTTTTACTAATTCATCAATATTTTGACAAATTATTTTTTTGCTATTTACGTCTACTTTTTTAATAAAATTCTTTTGAAGTGGAATATAATATCCATTAACTTTAATTAAAGGATTAACTTCATTTATTACAACTTCTTCTACATTACCAACATATTTATCTCCATTATATACGTCATACCCTTCAAGTTCACACATTAAGTATTCATTTTCTTCTAATTTAAGTTCATCTTTATTTATTGATACTTTTGCCCCAATTAAATATGTTACTTCATTAATATCTTTAATATTATCTATCTCTACTAAATAATTATGATGATGAAATCTAGAATTTGTTATCAAACGTTCTTTATTATTAATAATTATTTTGTTTCCTTTTTTAAAGGCACGATTAGCCATTTCAAAATTACTAACTATTTTAAGTTCACCTTTAATACCAAAAGTATTTACTATTTTACCAATTACTATATTCATAACCTACCTCTTATAATTGTGTATACATAAGAATACTTGCTGACACGCCAGCATTTAAACTTTCACACTTTTCACTCATTGGAATATAGAAAAATTCATCACATAATTTTTTTACATCATTACTCATACCTTTTGCTTCTGAGCCTATAATCAGTGCATGAGCACCACTTATTTTATATGGATGACTTCCTTTTTGAACGTCAGTTCCAACAATTTTATAACCATTATTCTTTAAATCAGGAATTATTTCATTTAGATCTTTAATAACGATATTTATTTTATAAAGCATTCCTTCAGTTGCTCTTATTGTTTTAATATTATAGACATCTGCTGAATTAGGGCTTATTATAATTGTTTCATAATTAAACGCTACTGCACTACGTATAATTGTTCCAATATTTCCAGGATCTCTTAAATCATCTAAAATAACAACATTACCAGTAATCTCACTAGAAACATTTTTTCTAACAACAGCAAGCACTTTAGGTGCACTTTCTAATCCCGATAACTTTTTCATTACAGTTTCCTTAACATAAGTAACATTACCATAAGTATTCTCTTCGCCTTCTAAAAGAAAAACATCCTTTACTAAGTCTAAGGCTAGAGCTTCCCTAACAAGATGCTCTCCAGGTGCAATATAAAGTCCCGTTTCTTCACGATACTTCTTATTTTGTAATTTAGTATAATATTTTATCTTCTCATTATTTAATGACTCTATAATCATGCATTTAATTCCTTTCTTGCTCTTTTATAATCAGGATAATGTCTTCCAACTTCATCCCAGAAAGCAGCACTATGATTCATATGCTTAAAATGTGATAACTCATGAATAATTACATAATCTATTAAATCTTCTCTTTTCGTTATCAAAGTTACATTTAAAGTCACTGTCATAGAACTTATATTACATACTCCCCATTTAGTTTTCATAAGTCTTGTTCTAACCCTAAAGTTAGGTAAGTTATCAAATTCTTGTTTTAAAACATCTACTCTCTTTTCAAAATAAGGCAAACTTTGCTTATAAAGATAATTTAAAGCAGCATCCTTACTTTCAGCATATATAACATTATCATATAAAGCCGGCTTAGCATTTGTAATAATTAATTCTAATTCTTTACCTAAATAAGTTATCGGTTTATCTTTCTTAGTCATAATTTTTTCATAAAGTTTTAAGATATTACCCTTATTTTGCAAAAGCAATCTTTCAATATTCTTTTGGATTCTACTAGGTCCAGAAACATAAAGTTTACCGTCTTCTTTAAATCTAAAATAAATATTCTTAATTCTTTTAGGCACAATTATATACGTTATTACATTATCATCAAGTATTATCTTATTTTCCACTAAATATCTCATACCATTCTTTTATTTTTGTAGTTCCACTTTTAGCAAGACTACTAATTACATCCCAGCTTAAATTCAAACTTTCCTTTAAAAGTGCAAAATCATTTTTAGCACTCTCACATGTCGCACCATTATTTTTGCAAAATTCACTTGTAAGGTTTAAATATAATGTAATAAGACTATCTTTTGCTTTTGCATAACTACTAGATAACTCTTCTTTATATCCTGGAAAATGCTTATCTATTATAGCATCCAACTTTAACGCTAAACTTATAACTTTTAACTTAGCCGAAGCAGTTAAATCCTTAAAATAATATCCATTTATATCCTTATCATAAAATATAAAATCAACTACTTTTATAAAAGTGCTTTTTAAAGTACCTTTAGACTTATCATCAGCAGTATTAACTTGATTATTAAAATAAGCAAGAACTTCATCATCTGCACTCTTATTATCATTTTTCTTAGTAGTAGTTTTTGTTGTCGTACTAATAATTTTAGTAGTTGTAGTTACTTTATTTGTAGTTTCATTACTTACTCGTTCAGCACTTTTAGTAGTTGTTATTTCTTCTATAATTGTATCATTACCATCTAAATCAGATATCTTATCTGTCTGTAACACTTCCACTTCCAGAACCTCAGCCTCAGGAGGATATATCTCCTTAATATTTTTTACCTTTAACCTAATAATATCTCCAACCTTTAAATTCTTTACAGACACACTTAAAATATCATATCCTACATCTTCATCTAAAGGTTTAACTAAAGCATAACCAGCATAACTTTCTCTTACTACTGCATAAAACTCATCATTTTGTATTTTAGAATTATCATCACTTCTTAGCTTAAAGATCAAAAAGAACGTCAAACCTGCAATTAAAAGCAGCGTAACAACAAATATTATTTTCTTTTTCATTCTTTATCACCTTTATTTGTAAACTTCAAAATAATTGGTGTACCAGTTAAATCAATATTATTTCTAATTTGATTTTCTAAATATCTTTCATAACTAAAATGAAGAAGTCCTTTGTTATTTACTTGAAACTCAAACTTTGGAGGTCTTGTATCACATTGATTAACAAAATATATTTTAAGTCTCTTTCCTTTATAACTAGGTGGTTCATGCATAGCAACTGCTTCCCTAATAATATCATTTAGTACACTAGTCTTAATTTCTTTAGTCGCACTTTCATACGCTTTAATAATCTCTGGCATTAATGTGTGAATTCTTGACTTAGTTTTAGCAGATAAAAAGACAATATTAACATATGGAATAAACTGAAAATTAGCTCTAATATTTGCTATCCACTTTTTCATCTCTTCATCTTTATTCTCTACTACATCCCACTTATTTACAACAATAACCATTGCTTTACCAGCATCTAATGCATATGATGCTATATGTTTATCATGCTCTATTATTCCTTCTTCAGCATTAATTACCAGAACGCACACATCAGATCTATCAATGGCTTTCATACTTCTAATTAAACTATACTTTTCAATATTCTCATAAATGCGTCCCTTCTTACGCATACCAGCAGTATCTATAACAATATAATCTTTCTTTTCATAAGTAAATTTTGTATCTATAGCGTCTCTTGTAGTACCAGCAATATTTGATACAATAGCTCTATCCTCATTTAAAAGAGCATTAATTAAAGAACTCTTACCTACATTAGGTCTACCAATAATTGAAAACTTTAAAGTAGCATCCTCTTCTTCAGTAGTATAATCAGGAAACTCCTTAGTAATCTCATCTAATAAAGCATTAATTCCCTTATTATGCTCAGCACTAATAGGTAAATACGTATCAAAACCAAGTTCATAAAAGTTATACATTAAATTATTTTGATGTGTTTCATCTAACTTATTAACCGCAACAATTACCTTTTTCTTAGTTCTTTTTAAATTCTCACTAATAAGTAAATCATTACTAGTTAAATCAGTTTTACCATCAATTACAAAAACAATAACATCACTCTCATCAATTGCTAGTTCAGCTTGCATTTTAATATTATGGTTAAAATCTTCTTTTGCTAAATCAATACCACCAGTATCAATAAGTTGAAAACTTTTATTTCCATAATTAACTATTCCATAAATGCGATCTCTAGTAACTCCCGGAGCATCATCAATAATAGATTTCTTTTCATTTATAAGACGATTAAATAAAGTAGACTTACCAGTATTCGGTCTACCAATTAAACATACAGTTTTTCTCATAAAAACCACCTCTTTTTTCTTCAATATTTTACCATAAATAAGCCAAAATAAAAACCCTTGTTTGGGTTTTTCTACTAATTATCTTTAATAAGTGACGGATCTTTAAGTGAACTACTCACCTTTTTCGAACTTTTATTATATGTAAGTAAAATAACTTCATCATTTAAACTATTCTTTTTTTTAGTTGGATCAGTAATAAGTTTCTCTTCCTCATTATCATACTTTATATATCCAGCCTCAGCCAAATCATTAAATGTTATCTCACAAGTAATTATATCTTCACCAGTACATGACTTAAGCGGTCCTTTATTCGAAGTTAAAAAATAATTTAAATTATCCTCACCCCAAATTACAGCCTCATCTACAATCAAATTAACTTTTGTCTTTAAAATTGCCTTTTTAGCACTACTAGTATTCTTGGTAATCGCTGGTATCGCTATAATCATAACTAAACTAAGTACTACAATTACTGCTAGTAATTCCACTAACGTAAAACCTTTTTTATTCTTCATCTAACGCCTCTTTAATAATATTTAAAACTTCATCTCTACCCTTCTTAGTAACTGAAGAAAAAGCAATTACCTTATCATCTTCCACTAAATTAAGAGTACTAGCAACATTCTTAATATTCTTATCACGATCTTTTGCTTTTAACTTATCATACTTAGTTGCAACAATAGTTGTCTTAATATTAAAATACTTCAAATAATTATACATCAAAATATCATTTTCTGTAGGTTTAATGCGACTATCAACAAGCATAAATACTCTCATTAAATTTTCTCTTGTTTTAAGGTATTCCTCAATCATTAAGCCAAATTTCTTCTGTGTAACCTTATCCCTTTGCGCATACCCATAACCAGGCACATCCACTAAATAAAACTCATCATTACATATATAAAAATTAAGAGTCTGCGTTTTACCTGGCGTACTACTAGTTTTCGCATAATTCTTTCTACCTAATAAAGTATTTATAAAACTACTTTTCCCTACATTACTGCGACCAACAAGCAAAAACTCTTTCTTCCCATCATTAGGGTACTGACTAGTTCTAACCGCAATAACATTTAAATTCGAATTTTCAATTTTCATATAAGCTCCTTTTAACATTTGCATCTTTATTATATAAAATAGTGTAAAAAAATGCAAATTATATGACTATTTATAGAAATTATCCCATTTTTTAAGTATAATTATATTGGTGGTTATAATGCTCTATCCAGGCAAGGCCAAAAAGGCTTATCAAAAACCTGTAAGTTATGCTAGACGTGGAATGGATTTAGAAAACCTTATAAATGAAGCAAACAAATATTATTTAGATAATGACATTGCCGTTATTTATAAAAAACCAACTCCCGTTGAAATTAAAAAAGTCTCTTACAAAGGTAAAACAGAATACATTGAAGGTGTCTTAAGAGAAAAATCTACTCTAGACTACACTGGAGTTTACAAAGGATACTATTTAGATTTCGATGCTAAAAGTTCCAAAAGCAAGACAAGTTTTCCTTTAGCAAACATCCATAAACACCAACTACTTCATATTGATAGAGTCTTAAAGCATAAAGGAATAAGTTTTTTAATAATTGAAATGAATGATAGATTTTTTATTTTAGACGGAAATGTTTTAATAAAATTTGTAAATAATAATGATAGAAAAAGTATACCATTCGATTTTATTAAAAATAATGGTTTAGAAATAAAATTAAAATTCAATCCAACATTAGATTATATACCTGTGTTAGATTCACTTATTAGCAAAAAGGAGGAAATTTTATGAAAAAGATTAAACTTAAAAGAAAAGTTAATAAGGTAAAAAAAGAAAATATAACAACTAGTCAGTTCAAAAAGAACTGGCAGAAAGGAAACATCTTTGAAAAAGTACTTATAGTTATAATGCTTCTTCTTGTTGGTGGATTTGCTTGTGGGCTAGCATTTTTCATCTATGTAGTTATTGCAGCACCTAAATTTGATCCACAAAGTCTATATACAAAAGAAGCATCTATCCTATTTGATAGTAAAGGAGAAGAACTTGCTAGACTTGGTACTGAAAACAGACAAAAAGTTACTTATGATGAACTTCCAGAAGTATTCATTGATGCTCTAGTAGCAACTGAAGACTCAAGATACTTCCAACATAGTGGTGTTGATATGGCAAGATTTTTAAAAGCGACAATTGGTCAAGTATTTGGTCAAAGTGGTGCTGGTGGTGCCTCTACTCTAACAATGCAAGTTGCAAAACAAAGACTTACTAACAGTGAAGCATCTGGTATTAAAGGTATTATTCGTAAATTTACCGATGTCTACTTATCAGTATTCGTCCTTGAAAAAAAATACTCTAAAGAACAATTAATTGAATTTTATGTAAACATTCCTTATTTAGGTAGTGGTTCATATGGTATAGAACAAGCTAGTCAAGTATACTTTGGTAAAAGTGCTAGTGAATTATCTTTACCAGAAGCAGCAACAATCGCTGGACTATTCCAAGCACCGGTTGCTTACGACCCTTTTGATTATCCAGAAAAAGCCGAAGCAAGAAGAAATCAAGTTCTAAACCTTATGAAAAGACATGGCTATATTAGTGACGAAGAATGTGAAATTGCCAAATCTATTCCACTTAAAAGTTTACTAGTAGAAAGTGAAAGCACAACAAACCAATATCAAGGATTTATTGATACAGTAGTTGAAGAAGTAATTGATAGAACTGGTAAGAATCCATACGAAACACCAATGTCAATTAAAACAACAATGGTTAGAGAAAAACAAGAAGCAATTAATAATATATATAATGGTACAACGTACAAATGGTTAAATGATACAGTTCAAGCAGGTATTGCCATAGTTGATAATGATAATGGCTCACTTATTGCCGTAGGTGCTGGTCGTAATAGAAAAAGATTAAGAGAATATAACTATGCAACAATGATTAAACGTCACCCAGGTTCAACTGCAAAGCCAATATTCGATTATGGTCCAGCAATTGAATATTTAAACTGGTCAACTGGTAAAATGATTATCGATGACAAATATACTTACTCTGGCGGTGGATACTTAAAGAACTGGGATAACGGTTACAAAGGAATTATGACAATCGAAACTGCCCTAGGATCATCAAGAAACATCCCTGCTCTTCAAGCATTTCAAGCTGTTTCACAATCCCAAATTAAAACATTTGTAACAAACTTAGGAATTACACCAGAATACGAAAATGGTTTTATTAATGAAGCACATAGTATTGGTGGATTTAATGGTACAAACCCACTTGAAATGGCAGCAGCATATGCAACATTTGCTAGAGGTGGCATTTATATAGAACCTTACTCATTTACAAGTGCTGAATTCCTAGATACTGGTGAGGTATATACAGTAACACCAGAAAAACGTACAGTAATGAGTGAAGCAACGGCTTATATGATTAATATAATACTAAGAAACGCTGTTACAAATAATTACGTATCAGCTGGTTCTAAATCCGGAACTGACATTGCAAGTAAAACTGGTACATCTACAATTGATTCAAAATATATTAAAAGTTTAGGAATTAAAGGGGATGTTATTGGTGACTCTTGGCAAATGGTTTACTCTCCAGACTACACTATCGGCTTATGGATTGGTTACAAAGAAACCACTAAAGAAACTTATCTATTAAATAGTGATGCCGGTAAAATTAAAAAACCAATGGTAAGACAACTTATTAAAGATATATTCGAAACTAACTCAAGATGGAAACAACCATCAAGTGTTGTTACTGCAGAAGTAGAACTTGGTACTGAACCACTTGCTCTTGCTAGTGCAGCTACCCCATCTAATTTAAGGACAACGGCTTACTTCAAAAAAGGAACTGTTCCTAGTGAAGAGTCATTTAGATTTAGTCAATTAGAAAACCCAACAAATTTAAAAGCCAATTATTTACTTGGTGCTGTAGAACTATCTTGGGAAGATATAGCAACACCTAAAGCAATTGATGAAGCCTATCTAAAAGAATATTTTGATGAAGGATACAAACCTTGGAGTGATAAATACTACGAAGAACGTATAACATATAATGCTAATAATATTGGTACAAATGGTTATCATATATATATTACAGTAAATGGTAACACAACAGATTTAGGATTTACTACAAACAACAAGTTCACATACACTGGCTTACTTAGTAGCAAAGCAACATTCACAGTAAAATCAGCATATTCTAAATTCAAAAATAATATGAGTAGCGGTATCTCAGTAACAGTTAATCCTGATGGTAACTCATCTTCAGGAAACGCAGAAATCACCCTAAATGGCAACAGTAAAATGACAGTATCTGAATACTACAATATGATTAATAATGACACAAATAAAAGTCCTGTTAAAGTTGTTAACAATGGTATAGATGTAACAAATCAAGCAGATATTAAAAACTATTGTTCAGACCAAAATAACAATAGTATAGATTGTAAAAGTTTAGACTGTAATAGTTCATATACTATTATCCATAATATATCATATAATGGAAAAACAAAAAGTTTTACTAGAACATTAACTAACGGATGCTAAAAAGGAACTAGATTATATACTAGTTCCTTTTATATTTACAAAAATCCTTAAATAAGCAATTATCACACTTAGGATTAATAGATGTACAATAATACCTTCCAAATAGAAGAATTTGCTCGCTTACCCTATTCCATTTATCTATGGGAATATCTCTTTTTAAAATCTCCTCGACATCTCTTGGCGTTGCTTTTTCCTTAGCGATTCCCAACCTTTTACATACTCTTTCTACATGCGTATCAACTGGTATTGCTGGCACATTATAAATATTTTTTAAAACGACACTGCAAGTCTTAGGACCAACTCCAGGAAATGTTTCTAAAATCTCACGATTATTAGGTACTTTGCTATTATAATCATGAAGTAATATACCTGCTATATTCTTAACATAAACTGCCTTTTTAGTATACGAACCGCAACTCTTTATTATCCTTTCAATATCACTGAAATCCATTAAAGAAATTTCTTCTAAACTATATTTAAATAACTCTTTTGTAACTTCATTAACTCTTCTATCAGTACACTGAGCACTTAAAACAGTTGCTATCAATAACTCATAATCCGTAGAATAATTTAGTTCACACTTTGGATTAGGAATATAATAATCTAAAAATTCATAAAAATCATTCTTCATCTTCTAACCAATTATAATCAAACAATTCTTGCTTAGGATTATTTACCTCTTTCTTTTTTAGATAAGAATCAACTTCATCGACTGATTTAAAACCTTTCTTTTCCCATTCAGACAAAATTATATCTATATATCTAAGGTTTCTAACATTATTAAACACTGCTTCCTTCAAAGCACCCTTAATAAGTTCTTCACTTATACCACTTGTAATCCACGCTTTAATTATTTCATATTCAACAGGACTAAGTGGTCTTCCAAATTCCTTTTCAAATATGGTATAAATATTAGTTACAGTTTGTTTTTTAATATTCACATTAATATCACTAACCATAGCCCTATAAGTATTTGTTATATCAATAATCTCAGTAATCTTACCATCCTCTTTACTAGTTTTAATAGATACAAGACCTTTTGCAGTTAAAGAAGAAAAAGCAGACATTATCTCATTATTGTCTAGATAAGTAATAATAGATATTTTTTTTATATCAAATACCGGCTTATCTTGATTAATAAAATATATAAGTAATAGTAATTCTTCAAGAGTTAAATCAAAGTCTTTAATAAGTTTAAAAAGAAGTTTTTTAAAAGTGTAATCTTTCTCTTTAATTAATCCCTCTAATATACTATTACTCATGTCAATCACTCCAATTTTTTAATATATAATCTCGTATTTTTTTATAATTATTAGGTAGTATATTATTTATAACCTTCAACAATACATCGTTATAAATAACTTTAACCCTACATGATGGCTCAATATTTAATATTTTAATAACATCCTCTTGTCTTATTTTAAGTTCATTTTTACTATGAATCTTTAATGAATTATTAATTTTGTAAACCTCTTTCTTAGTTACTCCCATAATTTCCGCACTAACAAGAACAGTATATAATTCATAATTAAAAAGCGTTTCATTATTAATTACTCTTTGATTAATAATCCTTCTAATATCACCAATAGTCTTTAAATTTGCCTTAGTAAAAGGATATTTGTCACTAAAATCAATTTGAGCCCACATCCCAAGAAGATCCTTAATCGTTACTATTTTATCATATTTAATTTCTAAATCATCACAAAAATGATTATTTTTCAAATATTTTAATCCATCTTCTGCTTTCTTAGATACAAGAATCTTTTCTAACTCCTCTTTTTTTCTTGTATAAGATAAAGTTTTAATAATACTTTTATTATTTGCAATAAAATCTTTAATTTCTTTATCTAATTCGAAATCTAAAATTATAGAAAACCTTATCGCTCTTAAAATACGCAAAGGATCCTCTGTTAACTTTTGTTTAGTATCACCAATTACTCTGATAATCCTATTTTTTAAATCACTAGTACCATCTAAAAGATCAATAATAGTTCCATCACTATTCATACATATTGCATTAATAGTAAAATCTCTTCTTTTAATATCATCTATCAAATTATTTACATAAGTTATAGTTTCTGGTTTTCTATTTTTATAATTTTCTTCTTTACGATAAGTAGTTATATCATAATTAAATTTCTTAGTAGTAATCTTTATAGAACCATACAAAGGATTTTCCTTCTTAATATCAAATATACGTAAAATATCTTTAGGTAAAGCATTCGTACATATATCAACATCTGTAGTAGGAATATGTAAAATAAAATCTCTAACATAACCACCAACTATATATGCTTCATAGCCATTACTCTCTATTTTTTTAAGGATTTTCTTTATTTCTTTATCCATCTACAGCACCCAATATAATTATACCAAAATTATATTAGTTTGTAACTAACAACTTGTTTTAGATCTAATCATTCTAATAGATGTACCAATAGACTTCCCAATATTAAAAATTACAGAGATTATTCGGGCAACTGAATTTAAAAGAGTTGTAGTTATTCCACCTTTAACAAGGACTAGTTCTTCATCTTTCATTAATTACATTTAGGCCTTAAATAACCATCTAATACGCCAGCAAGAAAAGCTCCTATAGCGCCAAGAACAATACCTATAGTCCACTTAATAGCACCACCGCTAACTAATGTTAACTCTTGATTACTTAACATAAACCTTCTCCTTTCTATTGTTTAAGAAAATAATTTTATCAAATTTATAATATTCCTTACTATGACTTACCATTATAATAGTTTTTGTTTTATAATATTCGCAAATATTTTGAAGAATCTTTTTTCTTTCAGAAATATCAATTTGAGATAATGCTTCATCTAAAAGTAAAATATCAAAATTCTTATATAATGCTCTAGCAAGAATAATTTTTTGAACTTCACCTCCACTAAAATTATCCCTTATAACTGAATTAATCCCATTATATTTAGTTTGATAAATCTTTTCTAAATTTAACATTCCTTCAATTATTTTAAGTTTGTCCTCCTCCAATTCACTACCTAAAATAATATTCTCTAATAACGTTCCTGGAAGTAATTTTTGATTCTGATTAACATATGAAATATGCCTTCTAAGGTGCTTTACATTTATATCTGATATAGACATACCACCTATCTTAATAGTGCCTTCATAATCATCTATTATTCTATAAATCATATTTAATAAAGTTGACTTACCAGTCCCATTTGCTCCTTTAATTAAAACTTTATCTCCTACATTTATATTTAAAGAAAAATTATTAAACACTTTTTTTATTCCAATATTATAGGTTAAATTTTTAATTGAAATATTACCACTTATAAAAGGCAAACCACTATAACTTTCATCATTTAAATAATAAATACTATTAATTCTTCTGTAAGCACTTTTAAATAACATTATATTCGGCATAATACTGCAAAAATAACTAATACTAGATATAAAATAATTATTAATAAAAATAAATGATAATAATGCTCCAACACTTAATTTTAAATAAGAATTAAAGACAATAATCAATATCAAGACTAACTCAGTATAAGAACTAATAAGTAATTCATTTAATGCAATTTTTTTATTTAAAGAATAGTTTTGATTACTATTATCTAAAATATTATCCCTTATTTTATTAAAATAATATTTTATGTCAGTAATTATTTTAATAGTCCAAATATTAGATATAAAACTTATCACCATATCAGTTAATGAAGTATTACTATCTATAGTTCTCTCTAAATTTTGATACATCTTTTTATTATGAAAATAAACAATTAATAATACAAATAACGTAATTACAAGTATTATCATAAATATCATCTTATTTAAAATATAAAGCATAATAGATGTACTTACAATAATTAAAAAGTTTACTATAGATTCTACTATCGTTACTGATATATTCTCTTTTATAATGCTTATATCATCAAACCTGCTTACTAAATCTCCTTCCTTTCTTAAACACAAATATTTAAAGGGTAAGAAAAATATTTTTTTAATATAGTCAGTAGATAAACTTTCATTTAAGTTTTTATTTAACTTAAATACACAAATATTTTTTAAATAGTTTATAAGTATTTTGCTAAAGATTAGCACTATCAAAACAATCAAATTAAATACTGAAAGCGAAAAGATACTATTTACTAAAATTGAACTTACAATAAGAAATGCACATATCACTAAAGTTAAAATAAATATTTTTATAAATAAACTTTTGTTTTGAAAGATTACGGTCTTTAACAATTTTAAAAACAAAGATCGAGATTTAATATTTACAATGTTAGATATCGGGAATAATTCTAAAACGTATCCAGTAAATATTTCTTTAAATTTAGATAGTTTTAATTTGTTTTTACCAGTGGCTGGATCCATAACTACAATCATATCATTATCTATTTTAACAATTACTACAAAATGATAAAAATTATTAGTTTTAATTTGAACAATAGCAGGTAGTTTAATCTTACTAAGATCGAACTCTTTCTTCCCACTAACTTCAAATCCATACTTTTCAGCAGCTACTTTCAAATTATAAAAAGTAGTACCATCTTTTGTAGTTAGTGTATCAACTTTAACATATTCTAGTGGAATAAACCCATCATAATATTTAATTATCGATAATAAACAGCACGCTCCACAGTCTGCTTCATCCTCTTGTCTTACAACAATATTTTTTAACATTTTTCCCTCCCTTCATTAGTTATTGTTGTAAGAACATGTTCAATTTCCTTTTTTTATTTTAAAAAAAATTAGTTATTTTTTAATTTAACTAATTCTTACTCTTCTTTTTATAATTTTTAATTTTATCTAAAAATTTAAAATTTCTTTTAACTAAATATGGATATGCTTCCATAAGTCTTATTTTTATACGCTTAGTTGATTCCTTCTTCTTTTCAAACTCTTCCATAAATTTATCCAAATGACTAGCAATATTAGAAACTTTAATAGCCTCAAAGAAACTTATAGAAAAATCAACAAGCATTATAATAAATAAAACAATTGCAACATACAAAGCAGTTTTAAAGCCTAATGCATTATATAACTTATTAAATAATGGATTAAATACATAGATAATTGCTACTGATCCCAATCCAAATAACACTGAGTTTTGTAAACAAACTCTACCATTTAAATTATATTTTCTTTCTGAATAATCCCACCATCTATTATGAAATATCTTTTCCATAACATAACTAGTAATATACTCTAAAAGTGAACACAAAACTAATCCAACTAAAAATATAATAAAAGAATCCTTCTTAACATGCATAAGAGCCAAACTAACAATCATTGCTCCATTTCCATATATAGGAATATAAGGTCCATGTAAAAAACCCCTATTAACCCATTTTTTATCACCTAAATAAACATAAAATACTTCACACACATATCCGATTATAGAATAGAACACAAAGTATAAAAATATATAACATAATTTATCCATAACTACTCTCCTCTTAATAATTTTATCTAATTAATAAAATTTTTTCAATAAAAAAAGGAAATTAAGTGTGTCCTTACAACAATAACTAATGAAGGGAGGTAATATTATGTTATTTAGATTTTTACTAAGAACACTATATTTAGCTTTTAGAATTATTTTATAGAATATTTTAATAACAGTTAAATATAATTTACTAGCGAGGAGAATTGAATATGATTAACAAACAGAAATTATGGTTTTTAACTCTATTTAGTATCATTTTAGTCTTAAGTGTGTATTATGTATCTATGCCTGGAGAAAGTTTATCCAACCTAATTAAATCAAATGACACTTCCAGTGAAAAAACTACAATCAAAACAAACAGTGAGGATAACTTAGCTGCTCTTAGAGTTAGCAACGACGAAGAAGTCTTAGCAGAAATGGCTAAACTACAAGAAACATTGTTAGATACAGCAGCCTCTAGTGAAGATAAAAATAATGCATATGAAAAACTATTATCAATTAACTTAAATAAAGGAAAAGAAACCTCTTTAGAAGAATTAATTTTAAAAGAATACAAAATAAAATCATTTATAAAAATAAGTGGAGATAAAATAAACGTTACCATTCCAACTAAGGATGGTAGTTATGAAAAAGCTAATCAAATTATGCGAACAATTCAAAAAGAATTTGACAAAAAACAATATATAACTGTTAAATACCAATAATCTAATAATCACTCTCTCTTTAATTGTGTCATAAAATATTATGAGAAGTTGAAAGAGAGGGAAATATGTCTAAAGGTATATTAACAGCACGTGAAAGAGAAGTTTTTGAACTCCTTATATTAAATAAATCTACTAAAGAAATAAGTACTTATCTAGGAATAAGCGAAAAAACCGTAAGAAATCATATATCAAATGTCATGCAAAAAATGAATGTTAAGGGGCGCAGTGGTGCTATTATTGAACTTCTGAAATTAGGAGAAATAAATCTATAAAAGTCGTTAATATACGACTTTTTATTTTTAATAAGAATATATTTAAATGAGGTGGATCATGCTAATTAAAATGGTTAAGAAAAGAACTTTTTTAATATTATCTAGTTTAATTATTTTATTAATCGTCTATTTATTTCCAACAAAGAAAGAGGATAAAACTTATATTCAAAATGAAAATACTGATTTTAGTATCATTTATTTAATAGATCAAAATAATTTATTATCAAGAGTATCCGTAGTAACTAAAAACACCAATATAGATAATCAAATCAAAGAAATAACTGAATATTTAACGGATGGTTCTAACAAGAAAGATTATCTATCAGACGGATTTAAACCTGTAATTCCTAAAGGTACTAAACTCCTCTACTTTAAAATAGATGATGGCTTATTAACCCTTAACTTTTCTAAAAAACTTTTAACTATTAATGAAGAAGATGAAAAAAAATTAATAAGTTCCTTAGTATACACTTATACAAGCATTGATGGAATTAATAAAATAACTATTTATGTAGAAGGTAATCTTCTTGATAGACTTCCCAATTCAAACGAAAAAATACCTCAAATAATAGATAAAAGCTATGGAATTAATCAAATATACAATATTACAGATATTAATGGAACTACAAAAACAACTATATATTATCTATCTAAATATAAAGATTACTATTACTATGTCCCAGTAACTTTAATTAATAACGATAAAAGTGATAAAGTAGAAATTATCTTATCTGAGCTTGCTAGTAAAAGCGTTTACGAAACAAGCCTAATTAGTTATTTAAAAGATGTAAGAGAAATAAGTTATGAAATGGAAAATGATTTTATCTCATTAAATATGAGCAAAAAACTCTTTAATGACCTTTATGAATCAAATCTAATTGAAAAAGTAATATACACAATAAACCTGTCTATAAAAAATAATTACGAACATAAAAAAGTCATATATTATATAGATAATGAACTATACGAAACATATGACTTTTAACTAATAATATGCAGTAAATTATAAATTGCGTTACTTATTTTAAGATTAGTGTATAATTAAATATGGTGATACATATGAGCTTAAATGAAATTGGTGCTAAACTTAAAGAACTTAGAATCAAAAATAATATAACTCAAGATGAATTAGCAAGAAATTTATACCTTAGTAGACAAGCAGTAAGTAGATGGGAAACTGGTAAAAGTATTCCAGATTACCAGACACTAATCTTGATTTGTAAATTTTATAATGTTAATATGAACTATTTTTTTGATGATAATAATGTAAAAGATAAAAAATATTATTTTAATTTAGCTTTTGAAAATTTTAATAAGCAAAAAATAATAAATAAATTTAAAATTATAATAATTATTCTGATAATATTTGTAATAATAATATTTTCACTTTTTTATACATTTTATACTTTTAATAAAAACAATATTTATGAACTTGAATATAGATCAAATGAATTAGTTTGCAATAGTGGGTTAATTATAACATCACCTAAAAAGATTATATTTAAACCATGTATTCTAAGTTTTTCAGATGGCACAGAAATTAATAATATAGAAATTTATTATTATGAACAAAATGATAAAAGAACTATATTATCTGGAGGACCTAATATTCTTAATTTCACATGGAAGGATAAAAGAAACGTTAGTGAATTATTTAATTATGGTAAAATAAATATAGATAACAATTTACCAAACATATATTTAAAAATAACTACTGAAGATAATGTCGAAAAAACTATAATTCTTGATTCTAGGAAAATTTAAAAAAATTAATTGTTTTCATTTCTAACTTCTAGCAATATTAAACAACAAATTAATTATTTAATTGTTTTGAAATATTTATTAATACATCTTTTTAACTTATTAAATTTTTTCTTATCAAGTTTATTGTTATTATTAAGATAAATTTTTTTATTTAATTCTATCATAATTGTATCTAATCGTTCATCATACACATCAAAATATTTATTTGGTATAATACTTCCTTCATATGGATAATTTATTTTTACACTATAATTATACTTTTTAAAGTGATTTATTGTTTGTTCAACTAATAATTTAGAAGTGTACTTATTTTCAACTCCAATGCAAATATCAGGAGCATCATCTTTATCAAAAACCTTCTTTATAAACAATTCACTAAAAGAATGTAAATCAACTAAAACACATCTATTGCACATATTAATTATATTAGATACTTCTTTATTCAATGTATCATGATGCTTATTATAATAGTTACTTATGATATTATTTTTATATTCTTCATCAAGAACTATAAAATCACTTTCATTAGAATCTTTACTATAAACTACACCCATTCCATATTTATTCATAACTTCTTCATCAGTATTAAAGCGTTCTACATCGCAAAACATTCTTGAATAACGAAACTTAATAGTTCTCACTTTCTTACTAACTAGTCTATCTACTAAATAATCACTAATAAAAATATTTTCTTTTCTAATATTTTTAATTAATCTCTTCTTACACTTACTTGGAATAAGCAATGAAGAATGAGGAATATGAACTAATAAATATTTTTTCAAACTAACACCTCCACAAAAAAACATTTAAGACAACCTTAAATGTTTAAGATTATCTTATAGTTCTAGCATTACCACCTAATCTAATAGGTTGGTGTGATATCTTAGGGCTAGTCCCTCCATCACTCTTTATAAGATATATATTATTTTATTATTAATTTTCAGCTTTAATTGCTGCCTGTGCTGCTGCTAGTCTAGCAATTGGAACTCTGTATGGTGAACAAGATACATAATCTAATCCAACATTATGACAGAACTCTACAGATGAAGGATCTCCACCATGTTCTCCGCATATTCCCAAATGAATATCTGGATTAGCCTCTCTACCAAGAGTAGCAGCCATCTTAACTAACTTACCTACACCTTTTTGATCTAACTTAGCAAATGGATCATTTTCATAAATCTTCTTATCATAATATGAACCTAAGAATTTACCAGCATCATCTCTAGAAAAGCCAAATGTCATTTGTGTTAAGTCGTTAGTACCAAATGAGAAGAAGTCAGCTTCTTTAGCGATTTCATCTGCGGTTAATGCTGCTCTAGGAATTTCAATCATTGTACCAACATGATATTTCATTTCAAAGTTTTCATTTTTAAGAACTTCATCTGCAGTCTGACAAACAATATTTTTAACATATTTAAGTTCCTTAACTTCTCCAACAAGTGGAATCATAATCTCTGGAACAATTTTAATATTCTTTCTCTTAGATACTGCAATAGCAGCCTTAATAACAGCCCTAGTTTGCATCTTAGCAATTTCTGGGAATGTTACAGCAAGGCGGCATCCTCTGTGTCCCATCATTGGGTTAAACTCATGAAGTCCTGCAATAATGGCTTTAATTTGTTCAACACTTTTTCCCTGAGTTTCTGCTAATAATTTAATATCAGCCTCTTCTGTCGGAACAAATTCATGTAGAGGTGGATCCAAGTATCTAATAGTAACACTATAATTTTCCATAGCCTCATATAAAGCCTCAAAGTCCTTTTGCTGCATTGGTTCAATTTTTGCTAAAGCATTTTCTCTTTCCTCAACAGTATCAGAACAAATCATCTCTCTAATAGCAGCAATTCTATCTTTCTCAAAGAACATGTGCTCAGTTCTACATAGTCCAATACCTTCTGCACCAAGTTCTCTAGCCTTTAAAGCATCTTTAGGAGTATCAGCATTTGTTCTTACTCTTAACCTTCTATACTTATCAGCCCAAGCCATTATTCTACCAAACTCACCGGTAATAGAAGCATCAACTTTAGGAATTAATCCAGCATAAATCTTACCAGTAGAACCATCTATAGAAATCTCATCAAATTCTCTAAATGTCTTGCCACCTAAAGTAAATGTTTTATTTTCTTCGTCCATAATAATATCTTGGCATCCAGAAACGCAGCAAGTACCCATTCCACGTGCCACTACTGCAGCATGACTAGTCATACCACCACGAACAGTTAAAATACCTTCACTTGCTTTCATTCCTTCAATATCTTCTGGAGATGTTTCAAGTCTTACTAATACTACTTTTTTACCATTCGCTTTTGCTGTTTTCGCATCTTCTGCAGTAAATACTATTTCTCCAGCAGCTGCTCCAGGTGATGCTGCAAGCCCCTTACCAATCTCTTCAGCATTCTTAAGTGCTTCCGTATCAAATGCAGGATGTAATAAAGTATCTAAATTACGAGGATCAATCATCATAACTGCTTCTTTATCAGTAATCATACCCTCGTCAACTAAATCACAAGCAATCTTTAATGCAGCCTTAGCAGTTCTTTTACCATTACGCGTTTGAAGCATATATAAGTGTTTATCTTCAATTGTAAATTCCATATCTTGCATATCATGATAATGTTCTTCTAACTTTTTGCAAATACCAACAAACTCATCATAAACTTCAGGCATCACGTCTTTTAAATGATCGATTGGTTGTGGAGTTCTAACGCCAGCAACAACATCTTCTCCTTGAGCATTCATTAAGAATTCACCCATTAAATGTTTTTCACCTGTTGCAGGATCCCTAGTAAAGGCAACACCAGTTCCAGATGTGTCTCCCATATTACCAAAAGCCATCATTTGAACATTTACAGCAGTTCCCCAAGAATAAGGAATATCATTATCACGGCGATATACATTTGCTCTAGGATTATCCCATGATCTAAATACAGCCTTAACAGCACCCATTAATTGTTCAGTTGGATCTGTTGGAAAATCACTACCAACCTTACTCTTATACTCAGCCTTAAATTCTTCTGCTAGTTCTTTTAAATCATCAGCATTAAGTTCAACATCTAAAGTAACGCCTTTTTTCTTTTTCATCTCGTCTATAAGAGTTTCAAAATATTTCTTTCCTACTTCCATTACGACATCAGAATACATTTGAATGAATCTACGATAACAATCCCATGCCCATCTAGCATTACCACTCTTCTTAGCAAGAACTTCTACTACATCCTCATTCAATCCTAAATTAAGAATAGTATCCATCATACCAGGCATAGATGCACGAGCACCACTTCTTACAGAAACAAGTAATGGGTTCTCTTTATCCCCAAACTTCTTACCAGTAATCTCTTCCATTTTCTTAATGTTTTCGAAGATTTCTGTCTGAATTTCATCATTGATCTTTTCACCATCTTCATAATATCTAGTGCACGCTTCAGTTGTAATGGTAAACCCTTGTGGTACTGGTAATCCTAACTTAGTCATCTCTGCTAAATTAGCCCCCTTACCTCCAAGCAAGTTTCTCATATCTTTGTTCCCCTCAGAAAACAAATAAACATATTTCATAAATTAAACCTCCTTTATCTAATCATCATTGAATTTATAAAATATCTATTATCACTCTTAATAAGCACTAAAGTACCTTTTAAAGCCACAATATCTTTAGCATACTCTAAAGCATTTGCTTTGCAACTTTCAGAGTTATAATCAATCATATCAAAATAAACTGTTTTTAAGTTATCTCCATTTTTTTCATTAACAGCTTTAATACAGTATTTAGGATTACCATAGTTTATTTCATATTCATAGGCACCATCTTGATTTAAATACTCAGCAATATTTTCTTTAGATAATTCTGTATTAAATACACTTTCTGATAATGCATTAATTTCATCATAAGTAAGTGCACCTTTATCATTCTTAGAATAAAGATACTTAAACTTAGTAAGTTCACTTTCAAAAACATTAACATCTTTATTATTATAATCAACTGAATTATTAATACCCCTTAAAAATCTCTCATCATTAATAAGTGTATTATAGTTAATCTTCTCAGTATCACTCAAACTAGTAATATCTTTATCCACCACTAAAGTTGTAGTTGTAGGTAATTCATACTTATAACTATCTACAGACAGTGTATGATGCACTAAATATATCATAATTATAACCCCAATAATTACCAAAACTATCATAAAAATCCTACCTAATTTTTTAGAATTATCATCAATCATTTTACCACCAGCCTACAAAAAAAATTATATCAATAAATTAATTAATAATCTAGTATTTTCCATGAGGATGCGCATTTAAATATGTTTTTCTAATTGTTTCATTTGTAAGATGAGTGTAAATACTTGTCGTATTTAAATTAGCATGACCTAAAAGCTCTTGAACACTTCTAATATCACACCCCACATTTAAAAGCATTGTCGCAAAAGTATGTCTAAAAGTATGCGGAGTAACCCTAACATTAATCGAACACTTCTTAATAATTCCCTCAATAATATATCTAACACCCCTATCAGTAAGCTTACCCCCATTATTATTAACAAACAAATAAGGTGAATACTTCCCATTTAGAAGACTACTTCTCCCATCTTTAAAATAATAATATAACTTATTCTTAGTACTCTCTCTATAATAAACAACTCTCTCTTTACTCCCCTTACCCATAACTCTAATCTCATTATTCTTTAAATCCATATCATCAATCTTAATATTAGATAACTCACTAACGCGCAAGCCCGTTGAAAGTAAAAGCTCTATAATAAGAGCATTTCTTAAAGTAAGAGGTTTATCATCATCTAAAGAATTAAGCATCTCTTCAAAATCACTATACTTAAAATAATTAGGAAGTCTCTTTTCCGTCTTAAGATTATTAATAAGCTCAAAAGGATTATTATTAGTAACATCCTTCTTAATTAAATAATTATAAAAACTTCTTAAAGAACTAAGCAACCTATTAATACTAGTACTCTTATAACCACTCTTCTGCGTACTAATAATATACTTACTAACATCATCATAAGTAAGACTCAAATAATTAAGTTTATTAATACTACAATACTCTTTTAAATGATATAAATCTATCTCATAACTCTTAACAGTCTTATCAGAATACTTTCTCTCAAACTCTAAATAATCCAAAAACTCTTTAACCTTATCTTCCATAATATCCTCAAATAAATTATAATTTATTTTCCCATTTAAAACAAGAAAAAAACAATTAAGAATTATAACAAAAAACTGATAGAAACCATCAACTTATATATAGTCATTTCTATCAGTTCTAACTTTAACATTTATATCTAGCCTGTCTGTTTGTCCCTCGAAGGGTTTCTCGGGACATCTGCGACTGACAACTTCGACTTTTAATACTTTGTACTGTTTACATACTTATTATGTATGGGGAACTACTGGTTCCTTCTCCGGTTACGCTGGTCGTCGACTTAAGAGAAATCGAAGGACGAAGCCCG